>Ga0105047_10001227_pt1 | contig 45713 bp, 37 predicted proteins | sample MAT04_FD_78384 | JGI IMG/M metagenome (GOLD analysis project Ga0105047, IMG submission 78384) | Freshwater microbial communities from Lake Fryxell liftoff mats and glacier meltwater in Antarctica - MAT-04 (megahit assembly) | ecosystem: Environmental > Aquatic > Freshwater > Ice > Liftoff... | reverse complement strand
GCCGCACCGTGATGATGAGCCCCTCCTCGAGCCTCTTCCGCACCAGCATGTGGGGCGGGCTCCCGATCAGCCTGCTGGCGTTCGCGGTGTACAGCTACCTCGCGTACCGCTCGATCGACTTCGCGCTCAAGAAGACGCTGGTGAAGAAGGACACGCTGTTCCTGGTCATCGCGTTCTCGCTGCCGCTCTTGATGACGGTGATCTACTTCTACGTGTCGACGCAGCTCGTCGGCGCGGTGTGCAAGCTCTGCGTCGGCATCTACTCGACCAGCGTGATCGGCTTCGTGATGGCGCTGCTCGCCTACGTGAAGTCGGATCAGAGCATGGCCAGCCCGCCCTACGTGCGCTGGTTCTTCGAGGGCGTCGCGTACGTCGCGGTGCTCGTGCTGGTGTACCTGCTGGCCGCGCCGACCAACGACAAGACGCTCGAGGGCTGCGGGACTCTGGCGAAGAAGGACGACCCGAACCAGATCCTCCTTCACTTCGGCGGCGGGCGCGGCGGCTCGCCGGCGATCGCGGTGCTCGATCCGCTCTGCCCGGCGTGCAAGGCGTTCGACAACCGCATGATCGTGAGCGGCCTGCGCGACAAGCTCACGATGGACGTCGTGCTCTTCCCGCTCGACAAGACCTGCAACTGGAACCTCAAGGAGTCGCTGCACCCCGGGGCGTGCGCGGTGTCGGAAGCGATGTTGTGCAGCAAGGACGAGGCGCCGAAGATCCTCGACTGGGCGTTCGCGAACCAGGAGAGCTTGATCGAGGACGCGAAGGCCGACGAGGCCAAGATGCGGGCGCGGATCACCGAGAAGTTCCCGTCCGTGCGGGGGTGCCTGGGCACCGCTCAGGCGAAGCTGAAGGTGACGAAGAGCCTCAAGTGGGCGGTGGCCAACGCGCTGCCGGTGCTGACGCCGCAGCTGTTCATCGGCGATCGCCGGGTCTGCGACGAGGACACCGATCTCGGCCTCGAGTACACGGTCACGGCGATGCTCGCCGGGCCGCGCGCTGCGAAGGGAGGACACTGAGATGAGCGACAACGCGCGAACCCTGGCGCTGATGGGCGTGGGCCTGGCGGTCCCGACGCTGCTGGTCCTGATGTGGATGGGCACGGCCAAGACGAGCCTCGCCGAGTCGAAGGGCGCGGCGAGCGGCGTCGCGATCGCGCAGGCGAGCGACGACACCTACTGCACGCCGGCGCTGAAGCAGATCTTGCGGCGCGTGGCCGGCGCGTGCGGCCTCCTCCAGGAGGGCGGCCGTGGCTGCAAGCCCGGCGACGCGAAGAACGTCGCGGCGATGAACGGCGACGACTTCAACGCGCTGTTCTTGCCGCTCAAGCACCGGGTGAAGATCATCCAGTTCGACGCCGAGCAAACGGTGCTCGACGACGGCGCGACGAGCACGATCGAAAAGGCGTGGGCCGATCAGCAGGGCGCGTCCTTCTTCTTCGTCGTCGCGCGGGCGTCGCCGGACGGCGCGGCGGACAAGAACCAGGCGCTGTCGCAGGCGCGCGCCGAGGCGGTGCTCGGGCACCTCACGACCAAGTTCCAGGATCCGGATCTGAAGAACGAGGTCGGCCTGCTGTGGCTGGGCGAGGAGTACGCGCAGCTGAGCGGCGACTTCTGTGACTGGCAGCGCAGCCGGGTCGGCGGCGAGTGCACCGCAAAAGAAGTGAACCGCAGCGCCTTCGTGGCCTGGATCGACTGTGCGATTTAAGACGCTCGCGCTCTCGATCGCGCTCTTCGCGTGCACGAAGGAGCCGGAAGGCCCGCCGCCCTCGCGCTTCCAGGGCGTGAAGAGCGAGCGCGCCACCTCCGCCGCGCAGTCGTTCTGCGAGAAGACGTTCCCCGCGACGGGCGACGGCGCGCGCAAGTGGTCGCCGCCCCCGGAGCGCCCCGTGCCTGGAAAACAAGGCGCGGAGCAGGGACCGAAGGACGGCTGGACCTGGGTCAACCTGTGGGCCTCGTGGTGCGGTCCGTGCGTGAAGGAGATGCCGCTGCTCGGCCGCTGGGGCACATCGCTCGTGCGCGACGGGATCCCGATCCGCTACGAGTTCTGGACCATCGACGAGGAGCAGGCGGAGCTCGAGAAAGCGCTCCAGCGCACGATCCCCGGCCAGGTCCGCTGGCTGCGCAACGGCACCGATCTGCCGGCGTTCCTCGAGGGCCTCGGCGTCGCGAAGGACTCCGCGATCCCGGTCCACGCGCTCGTCGATCCGAAGGGCATGGTGCGCTGCGTGCGCGTCGGCTCGGTGAGCGAAGAGGCGTTCGGCTCGATCAAGACGATCCTTCAGGGGACCTGAAGAACGACGTCAGTCTGTCATTTCACGCGGCGCGTCGCGCCCGCGGGCAGGCCGCTCCACACCGACAGATCGAGCTGATCCACCGGATCGATGCCGCCCAGCCGGCGCTCGAGGTGGCCGAGCGAGTCGTAGCCCCAGAACATCTCGCCATCGACGAACATGGTCGGGACGCCGAACGCGCCGAGCTTCAGCGCCTCGTCGGTCTGCGCGCGCAGCCGGGCCTTCGCAGCTTCGGTCGAAGCCTCGGTCACGCGCGCGGTGCCATCGAGACCGATGCTGGAGGCTACGTCGGCGACGACTGACGGATCGGCGAGATCGCGGCGCGCACCACCCCAGCACGCGTCGAACAGCGCCGAGACCAGCGCGTTTCGCTGCGTGTCGAGCATCGGGAGGCCGCACGCCCGCAGCGCGAGGATCGGGTTGAACGGATGGAGCGGCGGCGGCACCAGCGGCACGCCGAGGACGTGCGCGGTGCGGGTCGCGTCCTTGAAGACGTAGATGCGCTTCGACGGGATCTCGGCCGGGCCCTTCTGACCGTTGGCGCCGAGCAGCGCCGCGAAGACCACCGGCATCGGCTGGAGGGTGCGACCGTGCCGCTCGGCGATCGCCGGCAGCGCTTGCCACGCGAGGTAGGCGTACGGGGAGAGGAAATCGAAGGCGAAGCGGATCAGTAACAACGGTTGTCACCGCACTGCTGTCCATCCTTGCAATTGAGGATGTCGCAGGGGCACTTCGCGCCTTTGCACACGCACTTTCCGGCCTGGCACCGGAAGTCGTCGAGGCACGGCGCCGACGTCCCGCAGGTGCACTTCTTGGTCGCCGGCGCGGTCGTGTCGAAGCGGGTCTTGTCGTGGCACATCTCGTCGGGGGGCCCGCAGCAGGGGAGGGCGGCGCGGCGCGTCGGATCTTTGCACGCGCCGGTGGCCTCGAGACGGGTGCGCGCGTCCTCGAGGATCCGTATGCCGATCGCCAGCGGCCGATCGCCGGTGAGGCTCTCGAGCGTGCTCTCGCCGGCGTCCTTCGGTGCAGCGTCGACCGGCATCGAGAGCAGCACGTGGACGGTCTCGTTGCCGTCGAACCACGCGGCGACGCTCTCGACGCCACCGACGGTGCCCGAGGCGAAGTCGCTCCCGTTCGCCTGGCCGCGGAGCAAGGCGGCGCGAGCGCGGTTGACGGCGACCTCGATGAGGCGCGGCGGGTCGGGGCACGCGCCCTCGTTGGGCACCGGCGCGCTGCCCGTCGCGTAGAGCTTGATCTTGTCCTCGTTGCTGATCACGAACGGCGCCGACTCGACCCAGCTCGGTCGCGGCGTCGTCACCGCCACGGCGGGCTTCGCAGCGGCCACCGGCGCGGGCGCGCTCTTCTCGACGGGCCCCCGCACGCAGGAGGCCAGGAGGACCAGCGCCCAGAGGTGCATCTTCATCATGGTGCGTCGAACCATAGCGCGCGCCCGTCCGCCAGATCGATGCATTCCAGACGGGTGTCCTCGCCGCGGACGACCTGTTGTCGGTTCACGGCGACGCCGAGGATCCCGATCGCGTCGTCGATGTCGCTGGGGTGCACCACCCGGTACGGGCTGGCCTCGGTGCCGTCGCCGCTGGCCAGGATCCCGAGCTCGATGAGGGACGCGTAGACGTCGCGCTCGAAGTCGGCGCTCTCCAGATCGCCCAGGTTTTTGTGGGCGATCGCCAGCATCGCGTGCGCGGCCGGGGAGAGCAGCAGGTTTGGGAGGTCGGCGTCGATCGCGTCGATCACGCCCTTGTTCTCGCCCTGATCCAGGAGATCTGCGGCGGTGGCGAGGGCGGTCGGATCCTTGGTGTAGCTCGGGCCGGAGAGGACCAGCGCGCGGGCCGCGAGATACGTGCTGGGCCCGGGATCATCGACAAAAGCACGGAAGGCCGCGGTGAGCGTGACCGGCACATCGCTAACCTAATAGAGTTCACGCGTGCTCGCCACGGACACGCGAGGGCACGGCTCGCGCATCGCGCTGGTCCACGGCTTCGGACAGGACGCGCGCTGCTGGGGCCCGCTGGCCGACGATCTCGCGCGCGATCATCAGGTCATCGCGATCGATGCGCCGGGACACGGGCGATCGCGCGCGCACCGCGGGACGATCGAGGAGAGCGCAGAAGCGCTGAGCGCGATCGGCCCCGCGATCTGGATCGGCTACTCGATGGGCGGGCGCATGGCGCTGCAACTGGCGATCGATCGTCCCGACCTCGTGCAGAAGCTCGTCCTGATCGGCGCGACCGCAGGGATCGAAGATCCGATCGCGCGCGCGGCCCGCCGAAAAGAGGACGAGGCGCTCGCCGAGACGCTGGAGCGCGAAGGCACGCAGCGCTTCTTCGACGCGTGGCTGGCGCGTCCCATGTTCGCCGCTCTCCCCGACGCGTATCGGTTCCGGGAAGAGCGTGAGGCGCAAGATCCCCACGCGCTGGCCGAGATGCTGCGGCGCGCGGGCACCGGCGCGATGACGCCGCTCTGGGATCGGCTGGGCGTGCTGTCGATGCCCGTGCTGGCTCTGGCGGGGGAGCGCGACGCGCGCTTCGCGAGAGAAGCCGAGCGCATCGGGCCATCGAAGCTCATCGCGGGGGCCGGCCACGCCGCGCACCTCGAGGCGCCCGACGCGACGATCGCCGCCATCCGATCTTTTCTCGGCCCCGCGTGACGCTTCTCGGGAAGAAGTGACGCTGCGCTTCGTTGTGATGCTGAGCTCCATCTCCAGACGTACGCGCTGACGGTGCCCTGACAGTCGGCGCGCCGCCGCATTCGACGAATTGCGGCCCTCCCGATGCGGCACGCGTCTTGAGTTGGTCCTCCGCATGCAACGACCGGCTACACCCGAGTACGCGGGATCACAGGACTTCTTCAGCGAGCACCGGGAGCCCTTGCTCCACCTCGCCCGGCGCCTCTGCCGCACGAACGACGAGGCGCAGGACCTCGTCCAGGACACGTTCGAGCGCGCCCTGCGCTGCTCCGATCGGTTCCAGGCAGGGACCAACGCGCGCGCCTGGCTCTCGACGATCTTGCGGCGGCTCTTCCTCGATCAGTACCGGCGGACGAAGCGCGCGCCGCAGCTCGCGGTCCTCGACGAGCAGCTCGCGGTGCCCCTCGCCGATCCCGAGCCGATCTGGGCGGCGGTGACGCGCGAGGGCCTCGACAACGCGGTGGCCGATCTCGGCGACGCGTTCCGCATGCCGTTCGTGCTGCACACCATCGAAGGGCACTCGTACGACGCGATCGCGCTCCAGCTCGAGATCAAGAAGGCCACCGTCGGCACGCGCATCAACCGCGCGCGCCACAAGCTGCGCGCGCTGCTCACCGAGCGCGAGCGGCTATCGGCGTAGCACCTGCGCCGCGACCTCGGCGAACCCGCGGCCGCCGCGCGCCTCGGTCACGAGCTTCGGCGGGTGCACCAGGCGAGCCGCGAAGTCGCGCACGTTGGCGACGCCGATGGCGTGCTCGAACGCGCGAAACGCCGGCTCGTCGTTGGGCGAGTCCCCGACGTAGGCCGCGCGCGAGAGATCCGGCATGCCGAGCACCTCGCGTGCGAAGCGCTCGATCATCCCCAGCTTGTCGTAGCGCCCGAACCAGCCGTTCACGTGGATCGAGCTGACCTTGGCGATCGCGCCGTGCGCCTCGAACACCGCGACGATGCGATCGATCTCCGCAGCCGAGAGCGGCGGTACCACGTCCTCGCAGAAGTCGATCGCCAGGTCGTGGATGCGAAACGGCTGATCGCTCGCGACCCGGGCGTTCGGGACTGCGGCCAGGATCGCGTCCTTCACCGTCGCCAGTCGCGCGACTTGCGCATCGCGCTCCTGTTGCTCGAGCACGAAGATGCTCTCGAAGCGCCGCGCCTCGCGCAGATAGCGCATCCAGAAGGCGCCGTTCTCGCCGATGACGCCCGCGACCGGCCACATCCGCGCGAGGTGATCGCACCAGCCGGCGGGCCGACCGGTCACCAGCACCACTGGGATGTTGGCGCGATGGAGGTCCCAGATCGCGGCGAAGGCCTCGGCCTCCACCAGGCCTTCCGTCGTCAGGGTGTCGTCGATATCGGTGAAGATCGCGTCGATCGCGCCGCCGTCGAGCTCAACCAAAGGCCTCACGCGGTGGACGATAGCGTGTACGCTCTCGGCATGTCTCGCGCCCGCGCTCGCGTTCGCCCCGAGGCCGCCGCTGACGAATACCTGCCAGGCGCGACGCCGGCGCTGCTCAAGGCGCTGCACCTGATGACCCGCGACGGCGCGCTGAACGCCGACGCGCGCCGGAAGCTCAAGCAGGTGAACCATCTCCTGCGGCTGCTGAAGCCGGCGCTCGACGACATCCTGGCGCGCCATCCCGAGCCGGTGGTGATCGACTGCGGCGCGGGCAAGGCGTACCTCGGGCTGCTCCTGGCGCAGCTGGTGATCGAGCCTGCCCAGCGCGGCTCGGTGATCGGGCTCGAGTCGCGAAAGGAGCTGGTCGATCGCGCGCGGGTCATCGCCGCCGAGGCCAAGCTCCCGCGCGCGCACCTGGTGCTGGGCTCGGTCGAGCACGCGCTGGTGCCCGAGCGCGTCCACCTGGTGACCGCGCTGCACGCCTGCGACACCGCGACCGACGACGCGCTCGCCCTGGCGCTCGAGGTCGGGGCCGACCACGTGGCGCTGGTGCCCTGCTGCCAGGCGGAGGTCGCCCGCCAGCTCGGCGAGCGCGAGGGCCCGCGCGATGCGTTGGTCTCGATCCTCGGGGCGCACGCCCTCCACCGCCGCGAGCTGGGGTCCCACCTCACGAACGTCATCCGCGCGCTGGTGCTGGAGGCCCACGGGTACCAGGTCACCGTCACCGAGCTGACCGGGTGGGAGCACTCCCTGAAAAACGAGCTGATCCTGGGCCGCAGGGTCCACCGCGAGAACGCCGCCGCCCGCCAGCGCCTCGACGCCCTGGTGGCCGCGACGGGGGTCGAACCCAAGATCCTCCGCCTCCTCAAGTAGCGCGCTGCCCGGTTCCCTGCTTCAATCCCCCGGATGTCCCGGACCGTCCTCTTGGTCGGCGGCGATGCCCCCCATCGTCGCGCGATTCGGGATGTGTTGAAGCTCGAGGGGATCATGACCCTCGAGGCCGAGGGTGCCCCGGCCGCGATGTCGCTCCTGCGCGAGGCCTCGTTCGATCTCGTCATGGTCGCCGACGAGGTGCGCCGCCTCGCGCTGCAGGGCCTGTTCGTACAGCTCAAGAAGGCCCAGCCCCCGCCGCTGGTGTTCCTGCTGCCGATGTCGGGCAGCGATCCCGCGCAGCTGCGATCGATGGCCGGCGGCAACTCGCGCCTCCTCGATCCGGAGCAGAGCGCGCAGCTCCAGGCCCGCGCGCTGGTGCTCGGCCTCGAAGGCGACACCACGCCGAGCGAGCCGCCGGCCACGCGATCGATCCCGCCCATGGCGGTGACGATCCCGTCGATGCCGCCGCCCCCCAACCCCCCGTCGTCGCCCCAGGTCCCGTCCCTCGCGGAGCCGTCGCCGACCGTCGCGGACCGACCCTCGCCGATGGCCAGCACGCCGGTCCGCCCGCAGATGAAGGCGCACCCGCCGACCGACCCGCCGATGGGCCGGCGCGAGCTCGCCCCGGTGCCGATGCCCTCTCCGCCGCCCTCGCCGACGCCGACGCAGTGGGCGAAGGGGTCGGCGCCGCGCCAGATCACCGATCCCGGCATCACCGAGACGCCGTCGGTCTCGCCCTGGGCGCTGAGCACGTCGGGCGGCCTCTCCGACTACGCGCGCGGGGTGCTGGTCGAAGGCGGGCGAGCGCTCGACGTGGTGGTCGCGCAGCGGCGCGGGCACCCGGCGGTGTTCCTGGCGACGCCGACCGCCGCCATGGCGCGCGATCTCGACTGGACCGCCGATCTGATGCGCGGCGCGACGGTCGCTGCGCGCATCGTGCACCCCAGCCTCCCGCCGATCGTCGACGTGGGCACCGCGCAGAACCCGTTCATCGCGAGCGGCTACACGCCCGGGCTCACGCTCGCGCGGCTGGTCAAGCGGCTCGGCGAGCTCGACCATGCGTTCACGCCCGACGGTGCGGCAACGCTGGTCGCCGATCTGCTCGGCGCGCTCGAGGCGGTGCACGACGCGAAGCTGATGCACGGCGCGATCTCGCCGCGCTCCATCTGGGTCACCGAGGAGGGCGGCGTGCAGCTCCTCCACGTGGGGATCGCGCACCTGGTGCACGCCACCGAGCGCAACATGCGCGGCGCCAACCTCGCGGCGATGAGCTGGGAGTACGAGACGCCCGAGTCGGTCACCGATGGCGTGGTCGACTCGAAGAGCGATCTGTTCGCGGCGGGGACCGTCTGCTGGGAGCTGATCGCTTGCGACAAGCTCTTCGCGCGCAGCGATCAGATGACCACGCTCGATGCGGTGACCGAGGCGGAGATCCCGCCGCTCGATGTGCCGCGGCCGATCGAGCTGTGCATCCTGAAGCTGCTCTCGCGCGATCCCGATCAGCGACCGCGCTCGGCGGCCGCCGCGAGGAACGAGCTCCTCCAGGCGATGAAGGAGGCCAAGGCGAGCGGTGGGCGCCGGGCCTCCGGGTCGATGATGGGCCGCCTGTTCGGCAAGCGCGCCCCCGAGTCGGTCACGGCCAAGCGCCTCGAGGGGGTCGATCCGTGGTCCGAGCGCGCCGGCCTCGTGAAGCTCGCCATGCGCTGATCGTGCGTGATAGCGCGCGTTCATGACCCTCGATCCGTTCGCATTCGGCGCCGAGCAGCAGTGCTTCGGCTGCGGTCCCCACAACCACGGCGGCCTCAAGCTCCGCTTCGAGCGCGACGGCGAGGAGGTCATCACGCACTGGACGCCGGTCCCGCCGTACGAGGGGCCGCCGGGTCTGCTCCACGGCGGGATCCAGGCGACGCTCGCCGACGAGCTCGCGGCCTGGGCGATCGTCGGGCTGCGCGGGAAGATGGGCCTCACGTCGTCGATGCAGCTGCGCCTCTTTCGCGGCGCGCGCCTCGGCGTGGTGCTGGAAGGGCGCGCGAAGATCGTCGCCGAGGCCGAGGACGTGGTGACGGTGGAAGTGAAGTTCACCCAGGAAAATCAGCAGATCTTCGGGGGTCGGATCAGCTTCCGCCTACTCGCGAAGGACTCCTACGAGAGGGTGGTAGGGAAGCCGTTGCCGGAAGCTTGGGCGCGATTCTGTCTCTAGTCCCGGTCCCAGCCTGGGCGGGCGGGCGCAGGCGCACGGCCATCTCGACGCCGAGCTCGGCGGAGATCGAGAGCACCTCGGACTCGTAGCCCTTCGACTTCCAGAGCGCCTCGCACGCGCCTTCCTCGGCGACGCGCTCGCTGAGGATCACCTGGCCCGCGGCGCAGCGCGAGAGCAGGCCGTGCACGCGCACCACCGCGCGGCCGAAGTAGTCGATGCGACCGCCGACGGTGGCCATCATCGCCGGGCCCTTGTGGACTGCGGTGACCGTGGGGAACGTCTTCGCGGTGGACGCGATCTCCATCGCCGTCGCGACCGCGTCCTCGATGCGCGCGAACACCGCGACCACGCCGTGGCCCGCGGACTTCACGACCGAGCCGCCGCCTGCGACGACCAGCGCGCTCAGGAGCTCGAGGTGGCGATGGAGGCCGCCGAGCATCACGGCGTCGCCGCGCGTCTCGTACATCAGGCCGGCGCCGTGGACGTCGGTGACCAGCAGCGACACCGCGGCGAGGCCGACCAGCGTGTCGGGGGCCAGCGTTTGCTGCGGGAAGAGCCGCTGGAACGTGGGGTGCGCGGCGGCGGCAGATCCGGTGAACGCGTCCTCGCGTCGGGTCGAGCGCTCGAGGCGCACCACCCGGTCTTGCGCGCACTGGTTCTCGATCGTGAACGAGAGCTTCCCTTCGCCGAGCGCCGGGAGCAGCGGCGGCAGGCCGGCCTCGGTGAGCACGAGATGGGCGTTCCTCGCGCCGACGCCGCGCGCGACGCGGAAGCCCACCCGCCACTCGTCCTTGGTGGTGCGGAGCTCGTAGCGACCCTCTTCCAGCTTCACTTCGAAGCGGAAGCGCTCGCCGGCCTTGAGCCAGATCTGCGCGGCGGCGTGCGGCGAGTGGGCCGGCCCGCCGAGGCAGTAGGTGCGCAGCTCGACCGTGCGGATGTCGGGATGCGCGCGGAACACCAGCTCGATCGAGGAGGCGGCGTCGACCTGGAACGACGCCCGGCAGACCTCGCAGTCCATGTGCTCGCGCACGGCGGAGAGCGAGTCGACCACCTTGGTGGGCACGCGGCAGGTCGGGCAGATCACGTCCCACAGCGGCAAAAGCAGCCCGATCGAGGCCCCGACCAGGCAGGCCTCGATCATCTCGTCGTCGGGCACGCCGTACTTGCGCGCGATGGGGATGGGGCGCAGGCGCGCGACGGCTTGATCCGGCCAGTCGCTGAGCACCTCCTCGAGCGCCTTGCCGGCCCGCTCGGTGACGCCGTCCTCGCGCAGCTTCACGATCAGCGCCTCGAGACGGCGGCGCTCGCCGCGCTTGGTGTCGCGGGGCGCCTCGAACGCGTCCTCCTTCGATCCCTCGGGGAGGAGCGCCACGTCGCTGAGGCGGCGATACAGGCGATCGAGCTTGCCCTTGAGGCGCTGCTTGACCTCGATCCAGACGACCGGCTTCCACATCGACGCGCGCGGCTTGAGCCACAGGCGGTGGGTGAGCGTGGTGCCGCCATCGGGGCGCGCGACCAGCTCGACCGCGCTCACGTACCACTGCAGCGGGCCCTCGGAGTACTCGCGCAGGACGCCGAGCCGCTGGCCCTCGATCCACTCGTAGGGGCGCTCGCGCCACTTCACCTTGAGGCCGACCTGCACCGCCGCGCCGAAGAGCGCGATGCCGTCGTCGTCCTCGCTGAAGCTCCAGTCGACGGCCGGCAATCCGAGGGCGCGGTTGAGCCGCTCGGTGTCGGAGACGAAGCGCCACAAGGCTTGCGGCGACGCCTTGAGCTGCCACTGATAGGCCGCCTCGAGCACGTCCTTGCCGCCGCCCGAAGGGAGCGGTGGGTGCACGCCCTCGCGCGGTCCTCCGCCGAGCACGGCGAGCGCCTCCTCGACGAACGCGCGGGCGTTGGGCGGTCGGTTGGCGGGCTCCTTCGAGAGGCAGCGGGCGATGAAGTCGGCGACGTCCTTGCCCACGGTCGGCGCGACCTCGTCGGCGCGGCGTGGGCTCTCCTCGATCTGCGCGATCATCAGGTCGCGGGATCCGGTGGCAGCGAACGGACGCGCGCCGGTGACGAGATCGAACAGCACCAGCCCGAGCGCGTAGACGTCGGTGGCCGGGGTGACCGCGCCGACGCCGGTGCACTGCTCGGGGGCCATGAAGCGCGGCGTACCGACCACCATCTCGGCGGTGAGGTTCTCGTCGTCCTCGCCCCAGTGCGCGATGCCGAAGTCGCAGAGCCGCACGTAGAACGCGAGCTCGTCGGGCTTCGGATCGGCCTTGGTTCCGAGCATGATGTTGTCGGGCTTCACGTCGCGGTGCACGACGCCGCGGTCGTGCGCGACCACCAGCGCCTTTGCGACCTCGGCGACGATGCGTATCGCCTCCTTCTCGGGGAGCTTGCCGTTCGCGCGCTTGTACGTCTCGAGCGTCGAGCCGATCACCAGCTCGGTCGCGATGAACATGATCCCGCGGTCCTCGTTGACCTCGATCAGGTTCGCGATGTTGGGGTGATAGACCTCGGCGAGCACGCGGGCCTCGCGGCGAAAGCGCAGGAGCTTGATCTCGTCGAGCGCGGCGTCGGGCTTGAGCACCTTGATCGCGACGCCGGTGCCGACGCCGATCACCTCGGCGCGAAAGACCTCGCCGTTGGCGCCCTTGCCGATGCGCTCGATCAGCGTGAAGCGGCCGAGCGTCTCGCCGGCCTCGGGGGACTTCGGGGCCTGCTCGTTCGCGCTGGTCGCGCTCTTCACGAGGGCGGGGGAGAGCATGCGCAGCGCCTGGCCGATCGGCGGCCGGACCTGCGGATCCGGATCGCACATCGCGGCCAGCGCGTTCTGCAGCTCGGGCGCGAGCGTGAACGCGTCGAGGAGCGACGACACGATCGCCCCGGTGTCTGCGACGTCGCGTTCGAGCGTGGCGGGCTCACTGCCGGGCTGGGGGATCGTGCGCAGGCCGGTGAGATCGAGGATCACGCACCCGTCGTCGCGCACCAGGAGCTCAGTCGGTCGGATCGCGCCGTGGGCCAGGCCGAGGCGGTGGGCGCGCCGCACCGCGCGCAACAGGCCGAGCGCGATCGCCGCGGAGCGCTCGGGCGTCGGCGGCCCGTGGAGCGCGATACGCTCGGCGAGCGTCGGGTAGTCGTCGACCGCCATCACCACGACCGACCGATCGCCCTCGAGGCGCGCGTCGAGCACCGGCATGAGCTCGGGCGCGACGGTGGCCTGGAGGACGCGGACGCGCTGGACGATCTCCGCGCGCCGCTCGGGCGAGATGTTCGTCGAGAGCACGTGGAGACGGACCCGTCGTCCGTCGGGCGTCTGGGCGAGGTAGCGGGTCCCTTCAGGGCCCGTCCCCACCAGCGCGATGATGCGTGCTCCTTCGGCCACCGAGCCGCCTTTGTACCATGGGAACGGGGCCGGGATCCCTCAGCCCAGGGTCTCCTCCAGCGCCTCGGAGATCGTCTTCACCGCGACGATCGAGATGCCTTTGGTGGGCGCGAGGCGCTTCACCGAGGCGGCCGGCATGATCACCCGCTTGAACCCCAGCTTCTGCGCCTCGGCGACGCGGATGTCGGGCTGGCTCACCGCTCGGACCTCGCCGGCCAGGCCCACCTCGCCGAACACCACCGTCCGCCGCTCGAGGGGCTTGTTCTTGTGCGAAGAGGCGAGTGCCACCGACACCGCCAGATCGGCGGCCGGATCGTCGATCGTCATCCCGCCCGCGACGTTCACGAACACGTCGCAGCCGAGGAGCCCGAGCCCGGCCTTGCGCTCCAGCACCGCCACGAGGAGCGCCGCGCGCGCCGAATCGAAGCCCAGGCACGTGCGCCGCGGGTTCCCGAAGTTGGTCGGCGACACGAGCGCCTGCACCTCCACCAGCACCGGGCGCGTGCCCTCCAGCGCCGGGAGCACGACCGACCCGGGCGCGTCCTCGGGACGCTCGGCGAGGAACAGCTCCGATGGGTTGGTGACCACCTCGAGGCCGCTGGCGCGCATCTCGAACACGCCGATCTCGTTGGTCGAGCCGAAGCGGTTCTTGTGCGCGCGGAGGATGCGGTACGGGCTGCCGGTGCTCTGTTCGAAGTACAGAACCGTATCGACCATGTGCTCGAGCACGCGCGGTCCGGCCAGCTCGCCGTGCTTGGTCATGTGGCCGACCAGGAACGTCGGCACGTGCAGGCTCTTCGCCAGGTACAGCAGCCGCGCCGCGACCTCGCGGATCTGCGAGACGCTGCCGGGCGCACTCGCGAGCTCGGGATCGAACACCGTCTGGATCGAGTCGATCACCACCGCGACCGGCTTCACCTGCGCGATCGCGTCGGCGATCAGATCGGCGCGCGTCTCGGCGAGCAGGAGGAGGTTCTTGCCGTCGATGCCGAGCCGCTCGGCGCGCAGCTTCACCTGCTCGGGCGACTCCTCACCGGTCACGTAGAGCGCGGGCGGCCGCACGTCGCCGAGCCGCGCGAGGGCCTGCAAAAGAAGCGTCGACTTGCCGATCCCGGGATCGCCGCCGACCAGCACGAGCGATCCCGGCACGAGGCCACCGCCGAGCACACGATCGAGCTCGCTGATCCCGCTCAGCGTCCGGTGCGTGCCCTCGGCCGACACATCGACGAGCGGCACGGCGCGCGCGGACGAGCCCTCGGGCAACCGAAACGCGCGCGCGGCGTGGCTGGGCGCCTTGTCGGCGGCGCGCACCTTCTCTTCCTGGAGGGTGCTCCACGCGCCGCAATCGGGGCACTTTCCCAGCCATTTTGCGGTCTCGTAGCCGCACGCGGTGCAGCGGAACTGGGTCTTCGCTTTGGCCATCGCGAAGCCGGTGTACACGACAACCGCGCGCGTTCGGCGAAAATCGCTTCGAAAGTCGTTCCGTTCCGAACGCGTTCGCAACGCCATTCGCGTCGCGTCGAAAGCCCGAAAACTACCGCAAACCACGCAGTCGTGGTTCTCTCGATCCGTCGATGTTCAGCGTGCCCCCCGACAGGCTCGACCCGGTCCATCGCGAGGCCTTCGTCGTGCGCTCGTTCGATCTCGACTGGAACGAGCGCGTCTCGGTCCGCGCGCTCACCGGCTACCTGCAGGAGGCGGCGCGCGTGCACGCCGAGCAGCTCGGCTACGGCCTCACCTGGCTCATCGAGCGCGGCCTCGCGTGGGCGCTGCACCGGATGCGCGTGGAGTGGGACGCCGAGCCGCGCCTCGGCGAGTCGATCGTCGTCGAGACCTGGGCCAGCGATCACGATCGCCTGAACGCGTATCGCGACTTCGAGGTCACCGGCGAAGGCGGCCGCCCGCTCGGTCGCGCCACCAGCGCGTGGGTGGTGTTCGACGCGCTCCAGCGCCGCGCGGTGAAGCTCCCGCAGGAGTGGATCGGCGCGGGCATCCCGCTGGCCGAGCGCCCCCGCGCCGTCACGTTCACGAAGAGGAAGCTGATCGGCGTCACCGCTGCCACCACCGTCCGCCCGTTCCGCGTGCGCCTCGGCGATCTCGACGTGAACGGCCACACCAACAACGCGCGCTACGTGGAGTGGGCGATCGAGAGCGTGCCTTCGGACCTATGGGGCAAGCATCGATTGGCCGCGCTCGACATCGTCTTTCGCGCCGAGAGCCTCTACGACGATGAGTGCACCGCCGAGAGCCAGCGCCTCGAGCCCGGTCTGTTCGCCCATCAGATCGTGCGCGCGCGCGACGGCGTCGAGCTCGCGCGCGCCGAGACCACCTGGGCCGTTGCGACCAGCATGCCGCCGGGTCCGATCGCCGCGTACCTCCGCGCCCTCTAAGGTCCGCGCGGGCGTGCCTTGAGCTTGCCGCGGCGCTCGCGGAGAGAGTCCATGATCATGCGGCGCTCCTCGTCGCTGTAGTCGGGCCACTTGCCGATCTCGTCGAGCGTGCGAAAGCAGCCGGTGCAGAAGTCGGCGAAGGGATCGAGCCGGCACACCGAGATGCACGGGGAGGCGATACGCGGACGTACGGGCTTCTCTTCGCTCACCGGAGAGAGCGACGGTAAGGTCGCTGCGCTACGCGGTCAAATGCTGACCACGACGGCCATGACCGCCATCGCGGCGGCCAGTCCGGACATCACCGCAGCCGCCATGTTCCAGGCTCGGGTCCTCGGGCTCTGCGAGACCACCATCACCCGGTGGTGACCGCTCGAGGTGGCCGTGGGCGGCGGCGGACGCGAGGGGCGCTGGGCGACGACCGCGACGCCGAGGCGGCCGACGAACGAGCTCTTCCGAGCGCCCTTCGGTGGCACGAAGCTCTTCGCGCGCGGCTTCTCGGCGGCGGCGGGGCCGACGGGGCCGATGGTGATGCGCTGGAGCGCCTCGGGATCGTCCGAGGGCGCGAGCATCGCGGTGGGCTGGGCGAGGATCGCGCGGACCGCCTCGGGCGCGATGCTCAGGCGCGGCCGAGCGACCTGCTGGATGGGCGCAGGCGCGGGGCAGGGCGGCGTCATCGGCTCGGTGTCACCGAAGATCGGCTGCGCGGGGCGGATGAGCTTCGGCATCTCGTGGCGCGGAGGGGTCGAGTCCTTGCGATCGGTGTCCTTCTCCGACGCGTCGATGGCGAGGAGGAACGCGGTCTCTGCGGTCGCGGTGGTGCTGCCCTTGCGCTTCTTCTCGTTGAAGCCGTTATCGAAGAGTCCCCCGAGGGTGGCGAGCTGACCGAGCTCGGTGCGAGCGGCCTCGACCCAGCGCGCGCCGGCGGGGCCCGACGTCTGGCGCAGCGGCGCCGAGACGACAATCTCATCGGTCGAGATACCCACGGCTACAAGGTGCGGAGCGAGAGGCGATCGTGACGACCCGGCCATGGCTCACACCCACGCAGAACGCGTGCCGCACATCGAGAAATGAAGCGTAAAGCGTGAGGGGAGGGTGTCACGGCGTTACACAGGTGATGGGGCGCCGACGCCACGGCGCGTGCGAACGGCACTAGTCGCGCGTGGCGCTTGTGGGCTAAGGCAGCGCCGCGCGTGGCCATTCCTGTGCTCTTGGCGCTGGCCCTCGCGGCCCAGGCGCCGCCGGCGGTGGCGACGGCCACGGTCGCGCCCCGGCTGCTCGAGCCGCCGAAGCTGATCCAGAAGGTGGAGCCCGTGTACCCGCCGGCCGCATGGACCGAGGGACGCGAAGCTGCGGTCGCGCTCGCGATCGACATCGACACCGAAGGACACGTCACGGCCGTCGAGGTGCTCGAGAGCGGCGGCGCCGACTTCGACGCTGCGGCGGTCGATGCTGCGCGCCAGTTCGTGTTCTCGCCTGCAATCGGCGATCACCGCCCGAGCTCGAGCACCCCGCAGCAGCCGTCCGCGGCGTCCCAAGGCCAGGGCCCGATGGCGGTGCGCATCCGCTACCGCACGCGCTTCGTGATCACCGTGGTCACCACCACCGTCGCCGCGCCCCCGCCGCTCGCGAGCACGACCACCAGCGCACCGACGATCGCCGACCTGCCTCCTGTGCCCCAGAGCGCCGTGAACTTCCTCGGCACCGTGCGCGAGGGCGGAACGCGCGCGCCCGTCGCGTACGCCGGCGTCGTCGTGCAGAGCGAGACCGGCGAGGTGCTGACGTCCACCGAGACCAACGAGGCCGGCAAGTTCGCGCTGCGCGGCGTGCCCGAGGGCAAGCACACGATCCGCGTCAGCGCCGCGTACTTCGCCACGCTGGAAGTGCAGGAGTCGCTGTCCGCGCGCGAGTCGGTCGAGGTGCTCTACTTCATGGAGCGCACCGATCGCAGCCCGTACGAGGTGTTCGTGCGCGGCAAGATCCCGCGAAAAGAGGTCTCGCGCCGCACGATCCAGTTCGAGGAGATCCGCCGCATCCCCGGCGCGCAAGGCGACGCGATCCGCGTGCTGCAGAACCTGCCCGGCGTCGCCCGCGCGCCGTTCGGCCTCGGCCTGCTCGTCGTGCGCGGGGCGCCCCCGCAGTCCACCGGCGTGTTCTTCGACGGCCACCGCATCCCCCTGCTCTTCCACTTCGGCGGCGTGGGCGGCGTGACCAGCGTGGTGAACTCGCGCGCGCTCGATCAGATCAACTTCTACCCCGGCGGCTTCTCACCGAAGTACGGGCGGCTCAGCGCCGGCGCGGTCGAGCTGGTGAGTCGCGAGCCGGCGACGGATCGCGTACACGGCGAGGCGCAGATCGACTTCCTCACGATCGTGCCGATCAACGTCTCGGTGTTCCTCGAGGGCCCCGTGACGTCGGATCCGAACGACGGCACGTTCTTCTTCAGCCTGCGTCGCAGCTCGATCGACGGAATCTTCGCGCTCGCGACCGAGCTCCTCGACGCGTCGATCGCGCTCGCCCCGCGCTACTACGACTACCAGGCGCGCTGGGTGAAGCCGCTGGCCGATCGCGCGACGCTGAGCTTCTCGTTCTACGGATCGGACGACGAGCTGGTGCTGGTGGGCGCGCCGGATCTCGGCGGCGCGAACGCCGGCGGGCCGACCGGGACCCGCTCCCGCACCTTCTTCCACCGCTTCAATCCGCGCCTGACCCTGAGGCCCGACGACGACACCAAGATCGAGATCTCGCCGATCGTCGGCGCCGACTTCACCGACACCCAGACCACCGGCGGCGGGCCCAACTCGGACTTCTCGCTGCGCATCGAGAACTTCAACGCCGGACTGCGCATCGACGGCGAGACCAAGATGTCGGACAAGATCGAGCTCTACGCTGGCGGCGAGCTGCTCTACTACGGCTTCACCGCCGACTTCACGGTGCCGTCGTTCCAGTCGGTGAAGGACTTCCCGAGCCCGATCAACGTCGATCTCCCGCTCCGCAAGGACCGCGCGCGCATCCCAGTGTTGCTCGCGACCGCCTACGCCGAGATGCGCATCGAGCCGATCGAAGGCCTCACGCTGTATCCGGGCCTGCGGCTCGACGGCTACGACTTCCAGGCCGAGGAGCAGCTGCTCGTCGATCCGCGCCTGGTCGAGGGGCGCAGCGTGTTCGGCCTCGATCCGCGCCTGACCGCGCGCTACGAGTTCAACGACGACTTCGCGGTGAAAGGGCAGGTCGGTCTCTATCGCCAGCCGCCGCTGCCGCCGCAGCTCTACGTGAACGCCACGCTCCCGCTGGAAGTCGCGCAGCAGTACAGCTTCGGGATCGAGTGGGACCTGATCGAGAAGCTCAACCTCGATATCCAGGGCTTTTATCGCTTTTCAGACCAGGTGCCGCGGGGCACCAACGACGTCGAGGTGAGCGACGGGATCCTCCGTCCGGTCGGCTTGCGCGGCGACGGGCAGCAGCGGAGCTACGGCCTCGAGGTGCTGCTCAAGCTGGAGAAGCGCTGGGGCTTCAACGGCTGGATCGCGTACACGCTGAGCCGCAGCGAGTTCCGCCGCGCCAACGACGACGAGTGGCGACCGAACTTCATCTTCGACCAGACGCACAACCTCAACATCATCGCGGTGTACGAGCTCGCGCTGAACTGGGCGCTCGGCGCGCGCTTCCGCTTCGTCACCGGCGGCGGCCTGCCGGACACGACCGCGCGCTGGTACGACGCCGACGCCGATCAGTATCGCCGCAACACCGACGGCGAGACGCGCGCGCCGCCGTTCCACCAGCTCGACCTCTACATCGAGAAGAAGTGGTCGTTCGACGAGTGGTACCTCGAGATCTATCTCGACGTGCAGAACATCTACAACGCGTCCAACACCGAGGCGTTCATCCCGACCTTCGACTTCAAGCGGACCGAGCGGCTGCCCGGCATCCCCATCTTCCCGTCGCTCGGAATTCGAGGGACTTTCTAGGCCGAGCTCTCCAACCCTGATGTTCTCGTCCCAGGGCGCGCTCGTCCCGGGGCTAGCGTTACGCCTGCCATAGCTCGCGGCTCGGGCGGGTGCGCTCTCTTGTCGCTTGAGGAGCGGGGTCGCGCGTTGTTCTGTGCGCCCATGGAAGCCGCATCGCCTCCGAGCCGCAGGCCCCTCGCCGCCATAGGCGCCGTCAGCGCGGTCGCGATCGGGTTCTTGTTCTGGCTCATCTACTTTCGCGAGGGCGCGGGGCCGACCTCGCCGGAGTCGGTGGCGTTCTTACCGGCGGTCAACGCCACCCTCAACGGGCTGTCGGCGATCTGCCTGGTGTTGGGCTTCCGCGCCATCAGGCGGCGCGACCGCGGCCTGCACCAGCGCTTCATGCAGCTCGCGTTGGCGTTCTCCTCGCTCTTCCTGGTCTCGTACATCGTCTATCACTCGCTGCACGGCGACACGCCGTTCCCCGGCCAGGGCGCGATTCGGCCGATCTACTTCTTCATCCTGATCAGCCACATCGTGCTGTCGGTGATCGCGCTGCCGATGGTGCTGAGCACCTTCTATCTGTCGTGGTCGGGGCAGTTCGCGCGGCACAAGAAGCTGGCCCGCTGGACGTTCCCGCTGTGGCTGTACGTGTCGGTGACCGGGGTGGTGATCTTCGCGATGCTGCGGGTGTACACGTCGTGACGATGATGCGCTGGAGCGCCGCGGTCTGACCCGCTCGACCCGCCACCGCCGTAGGCCCGCGTCTTGCTCACGCTTGAGGCGTGCAAGCATCGACCGCAGCGCGCAGAGTGCTAAGCTCCCGGGACATGAGCGGAGTTCCCACACGGCGAGGCCGCGCGCGCCTCGGAAAACTGACGTGGCCCGCCTCTTTGATGGCTGTGCTGATCACGGCCTGCGCAGGGGGCTCGGTCACCAGCCCCGACGCCGGTACGGACGGCGGGCTCTCCGGCTTCGACGACCACACCCGGAGCGGGCTGACCTCGCGCGAAGACTACGCCGCGTTCTTGCCGCAGGGCGCGGGCCTCGAGACGGTGAAGTTCGTGATCTCGCCGTTCGGCGAGGCGAGCACGAAGGCGACGTTCCTCGACGGCCGTTTCTACACGCTCCACGACGAGTGGTACTGGTACCGGCTGATGAACGGGCAGCCGTTCGTCGGCGATCCCGAGACCGCTCCGGTGCGCGGCTTTCGCTTCGACACCGTGCAGCTGATCCACGACTGGGCGCGCGCGCAGACCACCGCGCTGCCGCTCGACCTGCAGTTCACCAGCGATGACCGCCTCTACTCCGCGCGCTTCTATCAGCTCGCGCTCGACGAGAGCCCGCGCCGCTTCGGCCTCGGCGCCATCATCCACGTGCCCGCGTCGGGCGCGACCACCGAGAAGTGGGTGTTCGAGCTCGAATACTCCGACCACGTGACCCACGAGGAGCTCGTGACGTACTTCCAGACGCTCGAGCGATCGCTACCGGCCGACATCGCGTCCGCGCTGCGCTGGGTCGTGCGCTCGCCCGACCAGGAGCTGCTCGCGGTGCGGATGGAGACCGAGAGCCTCCAGTACGGCGATCGCATCACGCGCTACAAGGAGCTCTCCACGCCCGGGGCGAAGGAGGTCTACAGCGAAGGCATCACCGCGGGGCGCATCCGCGTGGTGCACGCCGGCGAGCCGCTCGAGGGCGGGAGCTCGTCGGACATCCTGGTGCTCGAGTCGGTGCCCGACTACTTGCCGCCCTGCTCGGGCCTGGTGACCGGCGTGCCGCAGACGCCGCTCGCGCACGTGGCCGTATTGGCGCGCAACCGCGGCATCCCCAACGTGTACCTCGGCGGCGCGTCGTTCGATCCGCTGATCGATCAGCTCGGCCGCGTCAACGCGCCGGCGATCCTGCGCGGCGTGGCGCCGGGTGTCGTGGATCTGGTCCCGATCACCGAGGACGAGTACCGCAACTACGTCGCGACACTCGCCAAGTCGCCGGTCGCGGTCGAGCAGATCTCGCTCGCGAACGTGCAGCCGACCTATCTGCTCGAGGATCTCGATCCGGCCGACTCCGATACTTGGCGCCCGATCCTCGGCGGAAAGAGCACCGGCTATCTCGCGATCCTCTCCGCGGCCGGAGTGACGCACCCCGAAAATCCGGTCGGCATCTCGATCAAGCCGTACGTCGAGCACACCCAGCCGATGCGCGCGCGCTTCGAGCAGATGCTGCGGCACCCCGAGTTCCAGGGCGAGCCGCGGGCCCGCTACCTCGTACTGCAGGGCGAGTCGGACTATCGCGCGAAGTTCCGCTCGCCGAGCGACATCCGTTACATCGACGACTTCTTGCGCCGCTTCCCGCAGGGCACGGTGCTCGGCGATCTGGTGAAGGCGGACGGCGTCCAGGGCCTCATCCGCTCGACCCCGATCGCCTCGGCCACGCTCGCGGCGATCACCACCACGCTCCAGGCCCAGTACGGGAGCTACGCCATCTCGCAGGGTCTGCGCTTCCGCTCGTCGTCGAACGCCGAGGACATCGAAGGCTTCAACGGCGCGGGTCTCTACGACTCGAACACCGGCTATCTCGAGGCAGCGTCGCTGCCCGACCCGGCGTTGCAGACGCACAGCGTGGAGTGGGCGCTCAAGAAGACGTGGGCCTCGTACTGGACGTTCGAAGGCTTCGAGGAGCGGCGCCTCGAGCTGGTCGATCACCTCAGCGGCGCGATGGCGTCGACCGTGCACGCGCGCTTCGACGACGACAAGGAGACCAGCAACGGGGTCATGGTGCTCACGATCCTCGCGCCGGCGCCGCTCGAGGGCCCGCGCATGGGCCGCGCCGAGCGGATTGTGATGGAGGTCAACGCGCAGTACGGGGCGCTCAGCGTGACCAACCCCGAGCCCGGCAACCCGCAGCTCCCCGAGGTCACGCGTGTGTTCCTCGACGTCGGCAACGACACGCCGCGCATCGTGCGCGTGCGCCCCTCGACGCTCTCGCGCGACGGGCAGTTCGTGCTCGACGACCCCAAGGTGCTCTCGATCTTTGCGCAGAGCCGCGCGGTGGCCGACGGCTGGCTCACCCGCATCCGCCGAGACGCCCCGCGACCGGAGCAGGCGCCGCGCGTGCTGACGCTCGACTACGAGTATCGCGAGGTCGCCGCAGGATGGCCGGCGCTGCGCTCGGGCGAGGTGCGACCGCCGCGGCTGGTCGTGAAGCAGGCGCGCTCGCTCGATCCGGGCCTTCGCACGTCGACCGCGCAGCTCCGCTCGCTCTTGTTGCCGAAGGACGTGCTGGTGCGCTCGCGCCGCGTCACCAAGACCACCTGCCGCAGCGACGCGCTGGACGTGGTGGTCGTCGATGCGTTCACCGATCCGCTCTCCGCGCCCGATCTCGGCTACGACACCTTCCCGTTCGTGGGCAGCGTGTCGCTGGTCCCGCGCCGCGACATCCCCACGCTCGGTCTGGTCGCGGGCTCGACGGTCACGTTCAGCCACCTCGACTTCGAGGCCCGCCACCCGAGCGGCCTGAGCGTCGACATCACCGGCGCGCGCCGCACCGAGCTCGAGCGCATCGAGCTCTCGGACGCCGGCCACTATCGGCTGGTGCGCGGCGCCAACGAGCAGATCGGCGACGCGGTGTGCACGCCCCTCGTCCTGCGCGCGACGCCGAAGGAGTTCCTCTTCGAGCTCCTCGCGACGAAGCAGCGCTGATGGCCTGGACCCACGTGGGCGAGCTCGCGGCGATGATCCCGAACAAGGGGCGCGTCGTGGTGGTGGAGCGGCGGAGGATCGCGCTGTTCCTCGTCGACGGTGTGGTGCGCGCGATCGACGACGCGTGCCCGCATCGCGGAGGACCGCTATCGGAGGGCGAGATCGTGGGCGGTGCGGTGGAGTGCCCGATCCATGGATGGGCGTTCGACGTGTGTACGGGCGTGATGCGCGGGACGCAGGGCGTTCGCGTGGGGCGGTACGACGTCGAGGTGAGGGAGGGCGGGATCTGGATCGACGTGCCCGCCTAGCGCGTACGCCTTGCTGTCATCGGAGCGTCGCCGCATGCTCCGCCGGGACATGGAGCTCGGACAGGCGCTGACGAACATGGCGTGGATGTTGATCCCGGCGGTCATCTACGCCCTGGTCATGCGCTTCCGACGCCACCTCGGCTTCGCCGAGATCACCGAGAGACTCGGCCTCCGCCTGGGACCGGCGCGGTGGTACGCGATCGCGAGCGGAGTGGCCATCCCGACGGCGGTGCTCTCGATCGCCATGTCGTCCCTGACCAGCCGCTTCGAGGGCTCGATGCTGACCCCGTACCTCGATGTCCCGGTCAGCCCCGGTCTCGTCGCGATGGCCTTCAACTACGGCTTCATCGCCACCGGCTTGCCGGAAGAGCTGCTGTTTCGCGGGCTGATCGGCGGTGCGCTGTTCCGCCGGACCTCGTTCCGCCGCGCCAACACCATCCAGGCGCTGATCTTCATGGCCCCGCACTTGTTGCTGCTGCTGGTCGCGCCGACGCTGTGGCCGTTCGCCACCTTCGGGATCTTTGGCCTGGGCTTGGTGCTGGGGTGGCTGCGGGAGCGGAGCGGCAGCATCGGACCGCCAGCCCTCGTGCACGCAGCAGGCAACGTCGCCGGCGCGCTCGCCGTGATGAAGTGGAGCTGAGCGCAGGGCGTCTCTAGCGCGCGCCCGGGGTCGTCACAGGGAACGAGCTCAACGCGCTCTCGCTGGTCACGTACAGCGTCCTCAACCCCGGCCCTCCAAACGCGATCGACTGCACCCCGCCCGTCCTTGGGACCAAGCCCCATCGCTGGCCCGTCGGGCTGAACACCTCGATCCCCGCGACCGTCCCGACGTAAACGTTCCCCGCGCCATCCACCGCCACTCCGTCCGGCGCCGCGCCCGTCGATCCGAACGTTCGCATCCCGCTCAGCGCCCCGTTGGCCGCGACGTCCCACGCGAGGATCGCGCGCTGGGCCGCGTCGGTGACGTACAGGGTGCGCTCGTCGGGAGACAGCTCGATGCCGCGCGGCTCGCTGTTCGCCGGGCCCTGCCACTCGGCGGTGAGCGCGCCGCCGCTCGTGCGCAGGAAGACGCCGTTGAAGGCGATCTCGGCGGCTGCGCCCATCAAATTGAACCGCGGATCCGTGAAGTAGACCGCGCCGTCGCTGCGCACCGCGACGTCCGCCGGGCCGCTGAAGCGCTGGCCCTGGAAGTCGGTGATGAGGCGGCTCGACATGTCCGTTCCGGTGCCGAGCGAGATCGCGCGCCCGCCGAGCTCGGCCATCAGCACGCGTCCGGTCGCGTCGACCGCCAGCCCGTAGGTCGCGGCGGATGCCGAGCGATACGGGATCGGGTTGCCCGGCGGACTGCCCGCAACGTGATCAAAGGCGTAGACGCGCTCGGCGCGAAAATCGGCGAACAAGACCCGCCGCTCCATCGGATCCCACGCCAGGCCGTGCAGGCCGGTGGCGCCGCCCGGAAACATGGTCTCCGCGCCGAAGCCGGGGATCGGATCGCCGGGCGGCGGTGGCGCTCCGCCGTCGGTGGACGGTCCCGCGTTGCCGCGGGCGAGCGCGAAGAAGCCGAGCCCGTCGCTGAACGCGCTGGCCCGCACCAGCGAGTCGCGGCTCGTGCGCAGCGGCTCCCAGGTCCCGCGCGGATCGAGCGTGCGGTAGATCGTGACCGTATCGGTCAGCTCGACCTGGCGCGACACCTTGAAGGTGAGCTCGATCTCCTGGAGCGGCACCAGCGTCAGTGGCCGCACCGCGAACGCGCGCGAGAGCACGACGCGCCCGATCGAGGTGGTGGGCTGGGTCGTGCGGGCGACCTCGATCTCGGTCGTGCCGACGAGCGAGCCGGGCGGGAAGCGCGCGCAGGTCTCGTCGTCACCGCAAGCGAGGCCGCCGCCGGTCGAGATCAGCGTGATGAAGCTGGTCTCGCACTCGTCGCCGGAGCAGGGGACGCACGCGCTCGCGATGCAGGTGTAGCTCGGGAGACAGCGGCCGTCGGTGGTGCATGGCACCGCGGACGGCTCCGACACGCAAGACGCGAGGAGCAGCGGAACGAGCCTCTTCATCGCGGGACTGCGGAGGGGACGGCAGAGGTCACGCCGGTCGGCGGTCGGAGGTTGAGGTTGGCGACCATGGTCAGCACACGCGCGCGCTCGCGGGCGGCGAACGCGAGGCTGATGCGCGCCTGGTCGGGGTGATCTTCGTACGCATCCTGCACGGTGACCTTGCGGACGCGCAGGAGCCGGGTGGGGACGGTGGCGGTGGCACGGTAGTTCTCCTCGACGTCGCCCATCGCGGCGAAGATCGAGACGGCGTTTCCAGGGCCGATCGTGATCCGCGACTCGGGCGCGATGCGCTGCACCTCCACCAGGCCGGTCGCCACTATCCAGATCGAGTCCGACGACTCGCCCCCGCGCAGCAGCACCTCGCCCGCGGCCATGGTGCGTTCCTCCAGCGTCTCGGCAAGCTTCACGATCATCTGCGAGCGCAGCTTCCCGAACAGGGGCGCCTGACGCAACACCACCAGCCGCTCGAGCAGGCCGAGCCGGCGATCGGTCTGGCCGACCATCAACGACGAGGGATCGGCGATCTCGTGGCGATGGACCTCGCTCATCGGCAGCACCGCCCCGAGCTTCTCCACCGCGGCGAGCAGCGACTTGATCATGCCCTTCGCGAAGTCGTGGTTGTCCTCGATGATCGCGTAGTACTTCGGCACCGGGATCAGCAGGCAGCGCGTCTCTTCCATCGCTGTCGCGGTGCGCGAGTGCGGGATGTCCTGGAGCGCGTCGAGGCCGCCGATCGCCGAGTTCTTGTCGAAGTAGAACGGCTCCTGGCCGTCGTCGGCGAGGCGTACGCGGCCGCTGACGACGAAGTACACGTTGCGCGGGGTCGCGCCTTTTTCGTAGATGATCGAGCCGGCCTCGAAGGTCGCGTCGCGCATCGCTTCGCCCTGCTGGCGGAGCACGCTGGGGCTCGGGTTGCTCAGGCCGCGCGCGAACGTGCGCATGAACAGCTCGCGCTCGGTGCGCTTGGTCTGGTCGTCAGACGGCATGCGGCGGCGCCTCCACGAAGAACGAGTCGAGGAAGCGGTTCTCCTTGCTGAGCATCTGCACCTCGCCCATCAGGCGTCCGCTGCCGGCGCTCAGCGCGTACTCGGCGGCGATTGTGGCGATGCCGGCGTCGCGCTCGCGGATCAGGATCCCCAGCGCCGTGTCGGCGTCCGTCGGCCACGTCGGCAGCGACGCGGCGAGGGAGCCCTTCGCGCGATTCAATCGATCGGCGGTGGGCAGGTCGTCGGCCAGCACGACCAGCAGCGAGCGCGCCTCCTCGCTCGCCTTTCCGAAGGCCGGATAGCGCAGCGTGAGGTTGTCGAGGAACTCCGACGCGTTCGCCCGCGCGCGCGGATCGGACGACTTCAGCGCGTCCTGCACGCGCCGCAGGTTCTCGCCGCGGTGGAGCACCTGCAGCACCAGGAACACGCGCGACAGCGCCTGATCGCGCTTGTCCTCGAGCAGCGCCACCAGCAGCCCGCGCGACGCTTCCTGGCGCATCACCGGCGAGCTCTTCACCGCGAGCGGTGCGGCCAGCGCCATCAGCCGGAAGTACTCGATCAGGTTGCGCCGCAGCTCGACCGACACGACGTTGCGATCGATCTTCACCGCCACGTCCTCCAGCAGCGAGACCAGCCCGCGGAGCGCGCGGAAGCGCACCGAGCCGTTCTTGTCGTTGGCCAGCGTGTAGATCAGGAGGTCGGCCGCGTCCTGGTTGGCGAAGGCGGAGATCGCGCGCGGGATGTGCGGCCGCACGCGCTCGGGCGTCTCGGGATCCTTCAGGGCGGCGCTCAGCGCGGCGAGGCCGGCCGGGCCGTAGGCGATCAGCGCCGAGCGGAAGTCACCGCGCGCGCTGCGCGAGTCGAGGTTGGCGATGATCACCGGCAAGAAGCGCGGGTCCTTCACGTGCTCCATCGCGCGGGCCAGCGGCTCGTGCATCGACTCGTCGTCGTCCTCGGCCATGCGCAGCAGCACCGGCGACCAGCGCTCGTCGCCGCGCGTGCGGATCGCCTCGAGCAGCCCCAGTCGGGCCTGCCTTCCCGCGACGCCCGGCATGTCCATCACCGCGCCGATGCGCGCGTCTCGCGAGGGCGCGATCTCCATCTCGCGCTCCGCGAGCACGAACGCCGTCTGCGCCCGCACCGCCGGGCTCACGTCGTTCATGCGGGTCGCGACCGCGTCGACCCGGCCGATGCCGACCAGCGCGAAGATCGCCGCCACCCGCACGCGCTCGTCGGCATGATCGAGTAAGCGCTCGCCGAGCGGGATCCAGTCCTTCCGATCCGGCGTGGCGATCGCCGCCAGCGCGCGCTGCAGCACCTCGGGGGACTCGTGATAGAGGATGAGCGCAGGGATCAAGCGGCTGCGCTTCTGCTCGAGCAACAGGTCGATCGCCGCGAGCACCCGCTCCACCTCGCGCGACGACAGCGCCTCCAGCGTGATCTCCGCCGAGTTGAGGTCGAGATGAAACTCGTCGGCCCGAATCTCGTTGCGCCCCAGTGCTTTGCGGAACAGATCGAGGTACGGAGCGCGCAAGCTCATCGAGATCATCAGGCTGCCGATGGTCAGCACGATGAGCATCGCGGAGAGCACCTTCGGCGTGTCGTACTGCATCAACGCCAGACCGAAGATCACCGCCGCGGTCGAGGCCTGGACGACGCGGTTCACGCTGGTGTCGACCACCGCCTTGGCGCCGCTGCGCACGCTGTCGGGGAGCGGGAGCCAGGTGAGCTCGGTCGTCACGCGGTTCAGCGAGTGTCGGAGCGCGCCGTCCGCACCCTTGGTCAGCAGCACCAGGATCAGCGCGCCACCCGTCGCGAACACGCCCGCCGCGCCGCCCAGCAACGCCATCGGCAACACCACCGTCGCGCCGATGACGCCGAGCCGCCGCACCACTGCGCCGGCCACGAACAGCTGCACGATCAGCGACGCCGCGTTGAGCACCGCGTAGTAGCGCGCGAGATACGAGCCGAGCTGCTCCTTCGGGACGGTGCGCGCGACCTGCGACTTGAACAGGTAGTCCGCGACGAGCACCGCGGCCGCGAGCACGATCGCCTGCAGCGTGATTCGTCGTAGATACGGATCACGCCACAACAGCGCGAGGCCGCCGCGGTCCTCGGCCTTCGGCGCCGTCGGTACCACGCGATCGGTGCGCGCAACCGCGTCGTTGGGCAGCTCGGTGAGGAGGCCTGCGGTCGCGAGGAACACCGCCGCCGCTGAGGGGAGGAGCTTTCGCACATCGACCATCTCGAGCACGAACGCTGCGATCGATGCGCCGATGACGGCCCCGATCACCCCACCTGCCCCGATCGGACCGAAGAGTCGCTTTCCCTGGGTGACGGTAAAAGTAGCGCCGGTGAGCATCCAGAACTGCGCCACCATCACCATCGAGAGCGTGCCGCTCCACAGGTACAGCGCGAACACCGTCTCGGTGCGCACCGGCGCGAGGTACAGCATCGTGGTGCCGTACGCGGCCAGCATCAGCGTGATGATCAAGGCGTTACGTCGTCCGAACCGGCGCACGAAGCTCGCGTTGGCCCGCATCACGACGAGCGCGATGGCGGCGAGCGCGGTGTAGACCAAGGGAAGCCGGCCAGGGGGCAAGCGCCCGAGGAACAAGGCATCCCGCGCCGTCTCCAGCATGGTGTGGCCGGCGACCAACCCGAGCAGGGTGAGCATCGCCAGAATCGCGGCGCGGGCTTCTCCTTCACGGAGGTCGATCCAGCGCGAGAGCGCCGATGCCATGACCTGGCGAGGGTGTCACGGTTGCCAAGACCTCGCCAGGCTCGTACACCTTTCTTCATGGATGCGTGCTCGATCGGGAACCTGGGCGATAAGGCCCAGAACAACCGCCTCCGCATGGGCCTGCTCGGCCTCGGCGGCGCGCTGCTGCTGGCCGTCGTGTTGATCAGCTCCGGCGCTTCGCCGCTCGTGCGCGCGGCGCTCTTCGTCCCGTTCTTCTTCGGCTCCTTCGGCGCGTTGCAGGGCCTGTTCCGCACCTGCACGTTCGCGGCGAAGCAGGGCCTGCAGGTCTCGGACGACGGTGTGTCGAAGCTGTTCGACGAAAAGGCCCGCGAGCGCATGCGCCGCGAAGGCGCGAAGGTGATGCTGGGCTCGGTGCTCAGCGCCAGCATGGCCACCGTCCTCTGCGTCGCGGTCTAGTCTAGTTCTTGCGCCTGGGACCGGCGCCGAGCACCATCCCCGGCCGTGACCACCTCCTCATCGAAGAGCGGCCTCGAAAAGGCGCTGGGCATCGTCACCGAAGTCGAGCCCGGCGAGGGCCCGACCGCGGTCGTCATGACCCTCAACGTCTTTTTGCTCCTCGCGGCGTACTACTTCATCAAGCCGGTCCGCGAGGCGCTCATCCTCACGATGCCGAACGGCGCCGAGTACAAGAGCTACATGAGCGCCGCGATCGCGGTGCTACTCCTGGTCGCGGTGCCGCTCTACGCAGCCGCCACCAACCGCCTCTCACGCAGCCGCCTGGTCCTCGGCGTGACGCTCTTCTTCGCGTCGCACCTGGTGCTCTTCTACTTCGCCAGCTTGCAGGAAGGCTTCCGGCAGTACATCGGGCTCGTCTTCTTCGCGTGGGTCGGCATCTTCAACATGATGGTGGTCGCCCAGTTCTGGGCGTTCGCCGCCGACCTCTACACCGAGGCGCAAGGCAAGCGCCTGTTCGCGCTCCTGGGCCTCGGCGCTTCGCTCGGCGCCGCGATCGGCAGCAAGGTCTCGACGCTGCTCGTCGAGCCGCTCGGCGTGTACCAGATGCTGCTCGTGGCCGCCGGCCTGCTGGTCGCCTGCGCGTTCCTCGGGCAGTGGGCCGACGCGCGCGAGAGCGGCCGCGCCGAGAAGAAGAAGGACGAGAAGAAGGACAAGCCGCCGGAGCCCTCGAAGGACGGCGCGTTCAAGCTGGTGCTCACCAACCCGTACCTGCGCGCGATCGCGTTCTTCTCCCTGATCTTCACCTGCGTGAACACCAACGGCGAGTACATGCTCGGCTCGCTCGCGTCAGAGGCCGCCGAGGCGGCCGGCGGCGACAAGAAGGAGTACCTCAGCAAGTTCTACGGGGACTTCTTCTTCTACGTGAACACGCTCGGCGTGCTCCTCCAGACCTTCGTCGTGTCGCGTGTCGTGAAGAAGTTCGGCCTCCCCGCGATGTTCATGGTGTTCCCGTTGCTGGCGTTCGCCGACGCGACGCTCATCGCGATCATGCCCGTACTGATGGTCGTCCGCATCGGGAAGGTCATCGAGAACGCCACCGACTACTCGCTCAACAACACGCTGCGCAACATGCTGTGGCTTCCGACCACGCGCGACCAGAAGTACAAGGCCAAGCAGGCCACCGATACGTTCTTCGTGCGCATGGGTGACGTCGCGTCGGCGGGCGTGGTGTTCCTCGCGACCTCGATGGCCTGGGGCGTGCGCGGGGTCGCGATCGTGAGCGCGGTGATGGCGGTGATCTGGTTCATCCTCGCCCGCGTGATCGGAAAGGACTTCGCGAAGCTCGAGTCGGACAAGCCGAAGAACGAGGTCAAGGTCACTGGATGAGCCTGCGGGAGCTCTACCGCCCGTCGCTGGGCCTGCTCACCGATCTGTACCAGCTCACCATGGCGCACGCGCACTTTGTGCGTGGCACCCACGGCACGCGCGCCGTCTTCCACCTCTTCTTCCGCAAGAACCCGTTCCAGGGTGGGTTCACGATCGCGGCCGGTCTCGCGCAGGCGATCGAGCTGCTCGAAGATCTCCGCTACGACGACGACGATCTCGCCTATCTCGCGACGCTGAGGGGCAACGACGGCAGCGCGCTCTTCGGACCAGCCTTCTTGCATCACCTGTCGAAGCTGCGCTTCAGCGGTGACATCGACGCGATGCCCGAGGGCACCGCCTGCTTCCCGCACGAGCCGCTGCTCCGCGTGACCGCGCCGATGCTGGAGGGGCAGCTGATCGAGACGCCGCTCCTCACGCTGCTCAACTTCCAGTCGCTGGTCGCGACCAAGGCCGCGCGGGTGTGCCTCGCGGCGAAGGGCGACGCGGTCGTCGAGCTCGGGCTGAGGCGCGCGCAGGGGCCCGACGGCGGGATGTCGGCGAGCCGCGCGGCATATCTCGGCGGCGTGACCGCGACGTCGAACGTGCTCGCCGGGCGCATGTTCGGGATCCCGGTGCGCGGCACGCACGCGCACGCGTGGGTGATGGCGTTCGACACCGAGCTCGAGGCGTTCCGCGCGTACGCCGAGGCGATGCCGAACAACTGCGTCTTCCTCGTCGACACGTACAACACGCTGGAAGGCGTGAGGCATGCGATCCAGGTGACGAAGGAGACCGGCGTCAAACTGGCCGGAATCCGCCTCGATTCGGGCGATCTGGCCTACCTCAGCATCGTGGCGCGCCAGATGCTCGACGAGGCCGGCTTCAGGACGGCGTCGATCGTTGCCTCGAACGATCTCGACGAGACGACGATCGAGAGCCTCAAGGCGCAGGGCGCGAAGATCGACGTCTGGGGCGTCGGCACGCGCCTCGTGACTGGCCACGATCAGCCCGCGCTCGGCGGCGTCTACAAGCTGAGCGCGATGGCCGGGCCCGCCGGAAAATGGATCCCGCGCGTGAAGCTATCCGAGCAGGCGATCAAGGTCAGCACGCCCGGCATCCAGCAGGTGCGTCGCTTCCGCAGAGGCACCACGCTGCTCGGAGACTCGATCTGGGACGAAGATCTGGGCATCCAGATGCCGGCGCGCATCGTCGATCCGCTCGATCCGCTGCGCGAGCGCGCGATGGATGACGCGGACACGTTCGAGGATCTCCTGGTCCCGATCTTTCGCGGTGGAAAGCGGGTCTACACGCCGCCGACGCTCGCTGAGTCGCGCGAGCGCACGCGCACGCAGGTGGCCGCGCTGCACCCCGGCGTCACGCGTTTCCTAAACCCGCACCAGCACCCGGTGGGGCTCGATCCGCGGGTGATGGCGGCGAAGGTCGCGCTCGTGCGCGCCGCGAGAGGGCTCCCGAAGTGAAGGTCATCGACCCGATCATTTTCGGCATCCGCGAGTACGCCGCGCTCGCCGACGGGATCGCGGTGGCCGGCAACTTCACGCGCGGAAAGATCACCGCGAAGAGCTTCGCCGACGGCGAGGACTATCACCGCATCGAGACCGAGGTGGTGAAGCGGCACGTGGTGGTCGTCGGCGGCACGGTCGACGATCGCTCGACGCTCGAGATCTACGACGTCGCCTCGGGCCTCATCAGCTTCGGCGTCGAGAGCCTCACGCTGGTCATCCCGTACTTCGGCTATTCGACGATGGAGCGCGCGGTGAAGCGCGGCGAGATCGTGAAGGCGAAGACGCGCGCGCGGCTGCTCTCCAGCATCCCGTACGCGGCGCAAGGCAACCGGCTGCTCCTCCTCGATCTCCACGCGGCCGGCATCCCGCACTACTTCGAGGGCGCCGTTCGCGCGGTCCACGTGTACGCGGAGGATCTGGTGATCGCCGCCGCGCGCAGCCTGGCCGGCGACGACTTCGTGTTCGCGTGCACCGACGCTGGCCGCGCGAAGTGGGTCGAGTCGCTCGCCAACAAGATCGGCGTGGACGCGGCGTTCGTGTTCAAGCGGCGCGTCGACGGCAACACCACCCAGATCACCGGCGTGAGCGCCAAGGTCGAAGGCCGCAACGTGGTGATCTACGACGACATGATCCGCACCGGCGGCTCGCTCATCGACGCCGGCCGCGCCTATCGCGACGCGGGCGCGAGGAAGCTCTGGGCGATCGCCACGCACGGCGTGTTCCCGGGTGACGCGCTCGCGCGCATCGAGGCGACCAAGATCTTCGAGAGCATCGTCGTGACCGACTCCCATCCGCGGGCGGTCGCGAGCTCGTTTTTGCGGGTCGATTCGGTGGCTCGCCTCTACGCGGAGAAGATCCTCGAATGATGCTCGGCGCGCTGCTTTTGCTCGTCCCGGCGCACGACCACTGGCTCGACGTGGTGAACACCACGACGGTCGGGTGGATGGTCCACCACCGCGTCGGCGAGGGCCTCGTGACCGAGCTCGAGCGCCCCTGGGAGCCCGACAAGACCCAGCGCGCGGAGCTGCGTGGCCTGACGAAGACGGTCGACCTGCTGACGCGGAAAAAAGAGAAGAAGCAGAAGAAGTACGGCCCGCTCGTCCTCGGAAAGAAGATCGAGCCGGGCCTCCTGATCATCGATCGCAAGGCCGTCGACATCACGCTGGAGGGGCCGAAGTTCCTCGCGTACCTCAGGGAGGAGGGCATCGACCGCGCGCTGAACCGCCAGGGCCTGGTGGTCGATTCGACCCGCCCGAACAAGGAGCGCTACCGCCGCTACTTGAAGGCGATCGTCGGCCCGTACGCGCCGCATGCCGCGATCGGTCAGAGGCTGGAGATCGTGCCGATCAGCCCGCTCGGCAGCGGCGCCGCTCGCGTCGACGTGACGCTCCTCTTCGACGGCATGCCGCTGGCGGGCGCGACGATGTTCGCCGAGCACCGTGACGGTGCGCGCCTCGATCGCGAAGGCCTCACCACCGCCGAGGATGGCACCACCACGTTTTCGCTCTCGCACCCCGGTCGCTGGCTGATCCGCACCGTGCACATGCGCAAGTGCGCGACCGACTGTGGCCCCGCCGAGTGGGAGAGCCACTGGGCGGCGCTGACCTTCGACGTCCCTGCTACGGAGAAAAGATGAAAAGCGCGCTTATTTTGGTCGATATTCAGAACGATTTTCTCCCCGGGGGCGCGCTGGCGGTCCCGAACGGCGACGAGGTCATCGCGGTGGCGAACGCCGCGAGCGGGTTCGATCTGATCATCGCGACTCAGGACTGGCACCCGTCCGATCACCTCAGCTTTGCGCTGCAGCACCCGGGAAAGATGCCCGGCGACATGGTCTCGCTCGAGGGCCTGCCGCAGGTGCTCTGGCCCGTGCACTGCGTGAAGGGCAGCCGCGGCGCGCAGTTCGCGGAGACCCTCGACATGGAGCGCGTGACCAAGGTCTTCAACAAGGGCACCGACCGCTCGATCGATAGTTATTCGGGCTTCTTCGACAACGGAAAGAAGAAGGCGACCGGCCTCGGCGAGTATCTCGAGGCCGAAGGGGTCGACCGCGTGACGGTGCTCGGCCTCGCGACCGACTATTGCGTGAAGGCGACCGCGATCGACGCGCTCGAGCTCGGCTTCGCGACGACGCTGATCGCGAGCGGCTGCCGCGCAGTTGATCTGGCAAAAGGCGACGGCGAAAAAGCGATCGCCGAGATGCGCAAGCGCGGCATCACGATCGCGTGATCAGGCCGCGGCGGTCTGCTCGTCGTCCGTCGGGACGTGCTCCAGCGCCGCCAGCAACACCTCCGGACCAGCCTCGGGGCCCATGCCCTGCTCCGAGATCACGCGCTTCCACATCTTCGTCCCGCGCCGCCCGTTGAAGAGCGAGAGCAGGTGCCGCGAGATGTGGTGCAGGCGCACGCCCTTCGATCGCTCGGACTCGACGTAGGGGAGCAGCGCGTGGACCGCGGCGTGGCGCGACGGCAGCGGATCCTCGGGCGCGCCGAAAAACAGCCGATCCGCAGCATGGAACACCCACGTGTCCTCGTAGGCGGCGCGGCCGATCATCACCGCGTCCACCGCGCCGATCTGCTCGCGCGCCGCCTCCAGCGTCTTGAATCCGCCGTTGATCTCGATCAGCAACCCCGGCCGTTCCTGCTTGAGGCGGTGGACGTCGTGGTAGCGCAGCGGCGGTATGGTGCGGTTCTCGAGCGGCGAGAGGCCCTTCAGGATCGCGATGCGCGCGTGCACGGTCAGGCGATCGACGCCGGCCGCGGAGACGATGTCGACGAAGCGCAGCATGTCCTCGTAGCTCTCGAGGCCGTCGATCCCGATGCGGTGCTTCACGGTGACCGGCAGGCGTGTTGCCCCGCGCATGCGATCGACCGCCTCGGCTACCCGCTCGGGACGTGCCATCAGGCAGGCGCCGAAGCTACCGTTCTGCACGCGATCACTCGGGCAGCCGACGTTGAGGTTGACCTCGTCGTAACCCCACTCCTCGGCCAGCCGCGCGCAGAACGCGAGGTCGGTGGGGTCGTCGCCGCCGAGCTGGAGCGACACCGGCCGCTCCTCGGCCGAGAAGTCGAGGTGGCGCGGGCGATCGCCGTGGATGATCGCGCCGGTGGTGATCATCTCGGTGTACAGCAGCGACCGCCGGGTAAGCAGGCGCAGGAAGTAGCGCAGGTGGCGGTCCGTCCGATCCATCATCGGCGCGACGCTCAGCGGGATGGCGAGCGCGCGGGTGGGGCGCAGGGTGGTCATCGAGCGGCGCCAGGATATGCGCGGAGGACGACCCCTTGCACCTTGAATCGACGCTGGTTTCATGGCCCCATCCCGCCATCGTGCGCCGCCCATTGCTCGCCTTGGCCGTCGCGCTCGCGAGTGGTGCATCGCCGGCCGCAGCCCAGGTGACGACCTCGACGGCGATCCTCACCGCCAGCGTCGCCGAGAGCCTCGATGCGGTGCGCCTGCACCCCGACGATCCGATCGCCGACCACAGCGGGACGCCCCTTCTCCCGCCGCGCACCTCGACGCTGTCCCTCTCCGCCGGGCCGCTGACCGACGCGCGCGCATTGCCCGACTACGACGGGCGCGACGATGGGGCGGCGGCCTCGGGCGACGTGCTGATCTGGGTCCCGCGCGTGCTCTTTTTCCCGGTCTACGCGGTGATGGAGTACGGCGTTCGCTGGCCGCTGGTCTCGTTCATCACCTGGCAGGAGAAGACCAAGATCCTGGCGCGACTCACCGGCGCCGTGACCTTTCGCGAGGGTCGCTCGGGCCTCTTTCCCACCGCCTTTTTCGACTTCGGACTGCTGCCGTCGGTGGGCTTCTTCTTCTTCAACGAAGATCTCTTCCTCGAGGGACACTCATTCCAGGTGCAAGGCGGCTTCTGGGCCGATGACTGGCGGCGCGTCGTCCTGCGCGATCAGATGCGGATCTTCGCCGACACCGGCCACGTCGATCTGCGCCTCGAATACGCGACCCGGCCCGATCACATCTACTATGGCCAGGGCTGGGCGACCCACCAGAGCTCGCGGGTCTTCTTCACCCACCGCATCCTCGACGCCGAGCTGGGCCTCAGCGCGTTCCTGAAGGGCCTCAACCGGGTCAGCGCGTTCGTGCGCTATCGCAACGGTGAGCTGGGCTCGAGCCTCGCCTGCGCGGTCGGCGGCGCCAACCCGACGCTCGAGCAGATCGTGGACTGCAACGGCCGCTCGCCCTCGATCGAGACGCGCTTCGACACCACCAAGCTCGCGGGCTTCGGCGGCGATGGGTATCAGCTCATCACCACCGGCGTCGGCATCGAGCTGGACACGCGCCAGACCGATCGTGAGTTCACCGACGGCACCGGCCTCCGCGCCGAGCTCGCCTCGTCGTTCAGCGTCGACCCCACCGATCCCACGCTCAACTTCATGCGCTGGAACCTGCAGGGCAACGCGTTTTTGGACATCACCGGCAAGAACCACGTCATCGGCCTGCAGCTCTACACCGGCTTTTTGCACAGGACCGGCGACCGCGAGGTCCCCATCACCGAGCAGGTCATCGGCGGCGGAGAGGAGGTCCTGCGCGGCTTTCTACCGGGGCGGTTCCGCGGCGACACGATGTTCGCGGCGACGATCGACTATCGCTACCCCATCTGGGCACTCATCGACGCGAACTTCTTCCTGGGCGTCGGCAACGCGTTCGGACCTTTCTTCGAAGGGTTCGCGTGGAAGCGGCTGGTGATGAGCGGTGGGTTCGCGCTGCGCACCAGCTTGAGCCGCGAGACGTCGCTCGATCTGGTGATCGGCTTCGGCACCAACCGGTTCGAGGAGAGTACGTTCCAGGTCGACTCGGTCCGCTTCAGCTTCGGAGCGAACCATGGTTTCTAGTCAGCTGACCACCATCGCACTCTTCGCCGCGCTCGCCTGCGCCTGCGCGCCGGGCGTCCGCCGCTTCCCGCTCGCCGATCCGGTGTGGGTCGACCCCGACCAGAACACCGTCCCCGAGCGCCCCGCGCCGTACTATTCGGGCCTCCAGGCCGACGGCGCCGATCAGATGGTCCTGCGGCCGCTGGCCGAGCTGTTCGCGTTCCAGGATCCCGGAGAGGCCGCCAACGCCAACGCGATCGACGAGGTCGCGAACTCGAGCTGGTTCACGAATCGCATCGGCTACTATCCGATGACCGAGGAAGAGATCGCGCGCGGCCCCTGCCCGAAAGAGCCGATCGACATCCGCGGTCCGTGGACCGTCGTCGAGGCCAAGCCCAACGGCTTCAACCCCGGCTTCTTCATCAAGGACGCGCAGGGCAACAGATACTTGCTCAAGGCCGACGGCGCGCAGCAGCCGGAGCGCAACACCGCCGCCGACGTGATCGGCTCGCGCCTGTACCATGCCGCCGGCTTCGAGGTCCCCTGTTACCAGATCGCGTACTTCGATCCGCGCATCCTGGTGGTCGATCCCAAGGCCAAGGTCGAGGACTCACAAGGCAACGAGCGACCGATCGCGAAGGAGGACCTCGACTATGTCCTCTCCGCTTGCGCCAAGACCAAGGGCGGCCTGGTGCGCGCCGGACTGAGCTTGTTCGTGAAGGGCAAGCCGCTCGGCCCTTTCCGCTACGAGGGCACGCGCAGCGACGATCCCAACGACGTCATCGATCACCGCGATCGCCGCGAGCTCCGTGGCGCCAAGGTGCTGGCCGCGCTGCTCGGGCACTTCGACTCGCGCGAGCAGAACACGCTCGACGTCTGGGTGAAGAAGGGGACGCGGGAGTTCATCCAGCACTATTACATCGACTTCGGATCCTCCTTCGGCAGCCGCTGGCCGATCGACGCCGTCAGCCGGCGCCTCGGCTTCTCGTACTATTTCGACGCCAAGGATGTGTTCGTCGACCTGCTGACGCTGGGCCTGGTGCGCCGCCCGTGGGACCACGTCACCATCAACCCCGGCTCCGAGATCTTCGGATACTTCGAGTCGAGAGAGTTCAGCGTGCTCGACTGGAAGGGCGGCTACGCCAACCCCACGTTCGAGCGCTCGACGCTGCGTGATCTATCGTGGATGGCGCGGATCCTGGCCCGGTTCAGCGCCGATCAATTCCGCGTGATGGTGGAGCAGGGTAAGCTCAGCGACCCCCGCGCCGAGAAGTGGCTCACCGCGACCTTGCTCGAGCGTCGCCAGCGCATCTTCGAGGATGTCTTCACCCGGTCGAGCCCGCTCGATCGCTTCCAGATCGTGCGCCGCACCCCGGGGAGCGCCACGCAGTCACTCTGCTTCGAGGATCTGGCGATCGAGCACGACGTCGTCCATCCCGAGAGTGTCGTCTACAAGATGCGATTCATGGGCGGCGAAGAGCTCGACAAGCGCCTCGGATGGCACCAGTTCTCGCCCGACGACGAGCACCCCGAGCGCGCCTGCATCGTGCTGCCGATCGGCTACCGGCGTCCCTCCGACCTGGTCACCGCGAGCACGCCGCCGAGCGACCCGCTGCGGTACGGAGTATTGAAGATATTCGTGCACCAGGCCTTCACTTTCCTTCCCGCATCCGAGATCGATGTGCACTTCTATGATCGCGGACCGGAAGAGGGCTACGTGCTCGTCGGGATCGAGCGCCCCGAAAAACCGGTCGTCCCGAGCGACTATTGAGATGGCCCGACGCCTCGCGCTTTTACTGCTGATCGGCGCGAGCTGCTTCCCGCGCGGCTGGAACCGCGCCGACCCGACGATCCCGGAGACGATGGGCTTCCCGTTCACGGCGGGCCCGTACCTGGTGCGCATGGATCAGCACCAGACCGCGGTCGCGTTGCGCGCGCCGCTCGCCGAGGCGCCGACGCTGGAGTGGTGGGCGGTGACGTCCACCACCGCGCCGCCGGAAAGGAAGAACAAGGTCACCTTCGACTCACGCTCGGGCGGGCTGTGGGCGGCGGTGATGAGCGACGTCCCGCACGATGTGCAGATCGCGTACGAGGTGCACTCGAGCGCGGGCGACGCGGGTCCGCTGACCTTCCGCCAGGGTGTCTCGCGCGGGACCGCCTTTCGCTTCGCCGCGTTCGGTGACACCCGCTCGGGCCACCAGGTGCACCGCCTGCTCGTCGACGCCATCGCCAAGGAGGACGTCGACTTCGTGATCAACTCCGGCGACCTGGTGGAGTTCGGCGGCTACGACGATCAATGGATGACCTTCTTCCGCATCGAGGCGCCGCTCGCGTCGCACGCGTTCCTCTATCCGGTGGTCGGCAACCACGACGACTCTCCGCAGCGGCTGTTCGAGCGATACTTTCTCACCGAGCTCTATGCGCGCGGTACTCGATACTATGTCCAGGACTTCGGAGACGTTCGCTTCGTGGCGATGGACTCCGAGGTCGAGATCAGCCGTGATTCGACCCAGTGGAACTTCATCGAGTCCAACCTGAAGGAGGGCGCGGAGAAGGACATGATCATGGTGCTCTCGCTCCATCGCCCACCGTACTCTTCCGGCACGCATGGATCGGAGCTCGGGTTTCGTGCGCTCGTCGACGAGCTCGCCATCAAGTATGGCGTGGAGCTGGTGCTCGCCGGTCATGATCATGACTACGAGCGGACCAAGCCCATCCGCGGCACCACACACATCGTCGCGGCCTCGGCCGGCGCGAATATCCGCCCCGTCGGGCCCAGCGACTTCACCGAGGTCCTCCGCACCGAGCCGCACTTCGTGATCCTCGACGTCGACGGCAAGAGCCTGACGGGTCGCACGATCAACCTCGCCGGCGAGACGTTCGACACCTTCGTCATCGAGCCGAACCCACCCGGAGGTCGACCGTGACTTTGCTTGCGGCGCTCCTCCTCGTCAGCACCCAGACGAGCTCCACCGCCACGGTCACGCCTCCGCTCGAGGGGCTGGTCCTCGACGAGTCCCCGCTCACGACGTCGATCCGACCCGAGCCCGGCTCGGAAGTGGAGATCGGTCGCACCCTCCTCGATATCCCGGGCGCGTTCATCGAGCTGGCCTTCATGCCGCTGCAGCCCCTGGTGGAGCTGTCCGAGCGCTATCAGGTGCACCAGCGGCTCTTCGATCTCATCACCAACGACGAGCTGACCTTCGCCGCGTCTCCGGTCATCGAGGTGTTCAGCAGCTCGGGCATCGGCTTCGGAGGCGCCGCGCTCTACAACGATCCTCTGCTCAGCTCCGACCGCGTCAGCGCGATCGTGATCGGCCGCGTCAACGGGGACATCAGCAGCACCGGCGTGATCGCGCATCGCCTGCCGTCGATGAGCGGCCGCACCATCAAGCTCGAGGGCGGATACTATCTCAACCATGATTTTCGCTACTATGGCGTCGATCCCGACAACACCGGCGTACGCACGCTGATCGAGGACGAGGGCGTCGACGTCGTGCTCACGCTCCAGGTGCTCAACCCCGGTGACTCGGACTTCCGTCTGTACCTCTCCGGCGCCTATCGCCACCGCGAGCTCGTCCCCGGGACGCCCACCGCCACCTCGCTCGATCTGCCGATCACTCCGGGCGATGGGTTCACGGCACCCGGCGGGTTCAACCAGTCGCTCGACTATCCCGAGGCCGGGCTCCGCCTCGAGTTCGACTCGCGCGACAGCGGCGGACGAACCACCACCGGCGCGGTCGCGTCGGTGGAGGGTGTCTTCACGCGAGACCTCCAGGGCGCGGGCACCGGCGGCCTCCAGGGGACGACCCAGCTGTCGTTCTTCGCACCCGTCTTGCCGCTCCACCGCGTGGTCTTCATGCAGTTCGGCGCGAAGTTCGCCGCGCCGATCCAGGGCACGCTTCCACTCCACAACCTGGTGCGCCTCGGCGGCCAGCACACGCTGCGCGGCTACGATACCGAGCGCTTCCTCGGGCGCTTCGGGTGGTGGAGCACGTTCGAGTATCGCTACAAGGTGTTCGAGGAGACCGACACCGGCATCGGCTTTTCCGCGGCGCTCTTCTTCGACGCCGGACAGGTCGGCGAGGACTTCGGCCGCATGATGATGTCGCCGGTGCGCTGGTCCGCTGGGCTCGGGCTGCGGCTCGAGCACTCGCTGTTCCTTCTGGGCCGTCTCCAGCTCGGCTTTTCGCCCGAAGGCATCCAGGTCAGCGTCGGCCTCGGAGAGCTGCTGTGAGGGGCCTGGTCATCCTGCTCCTGCTCACCTCGTGCGCCGCCGAGCAGACGTGGAGGCGCGCGCCGCACGATCGCGTCTACCAGCACGTCCCGCCGCCGATCGAGCACCCGCTGCCGCCGCCGCGTCACGTGGTCTACGAGTGGTGGCAGGCAGCCTCGCGCGGCGCCATCGAGCCGCTCGCGCACGGCCTCAGCCCGCGCACCGCGCTCGAGCTTTTGATCGAGCGGGAAGAGGCGGGCGACCTGAACCACTTCGGTCAGGTGGTGGGCTCGACCTGGTTCGAGCCGCGGCTCGGGGCGCGCACGATGTCGACCGAGGCGGTGGCGAAGGGCAATGCGCTTCGTCCGCCCGCCCCCGGAGCGCTGCTCGTTCTGGGCGGCAAGCTCTCCGGCGCCACCCCCGGCATGGTGGTGGAGGACTCGACGGGCGCGCGGTTCGTCGTGAAGTTCGACCCGCCTGGATTTCCCGAGATGTCGTCGGCCGCCGAGGTGATCGTCAGCCGCGCGCTCCACGCCGCGGGATGGTTCGTCCCCGAGAACTATCTCTACGACATCCGCGTCGATAGTTTGACGCTCGCGCCGGGCGCGACGACTCGGGGTGAGTACAACGAGGAGGTCCCGCTCACGAGCACGATGCTCCGCGCCCTCATCGCCAACGTGAACCCGCGCAAGGACGGGACCGTGCGGGCGATGCTCTCGCGCTTCATTCCAGGGAAGATCATCGGCGCGGGCTCGTTCCGCACGCGGCACCACGACGACCCCAACGAGGCGCTCTGGCCGACCGATCGGCGCAGCATGCGGGGCCTGGGTCTCTTCTACAACTGGATGAACAACATCGACGGTCGTGACTCGAGCACGATCGCGACCTGGATCGCGAGCCCGTCGGATCCGCGCCTCGGGCACATCGAGCACTATTTGATCGACTTCGGAGATAGTCTGGGTGGCGCGGGATATCGCGCCAAGTTCCCGGGCGAAGGGTACGAGCTCCGCGTCGACTGGACCGGAATTGCGAGCCAGTTCTTCTCGCTCGGATTTTACTATCACTACTGGCTGCCGGTGCGCCGCGCGCCCTTCCGCGCGGTGGGCTTCTTCGAGTCAGAGATCTATGTACCGGAGAAGTGGCGGCCGAGCATCCCGAACCCCTCGTTCGAGGCGATGACCGTCCGCGATCGTTACTGGGCGGGCTCACTCATCGCCCGGTTCACGCCGGAGATGATCACCGCGCTCGTCGCCGAGGCAAAGTTCAGCGAGCACGGCGCCGCGCAGTTCGTGGCGGAGACGCTGCGGGCGCGCCAGGAGAAGATCCTGGGCTGGGCCTTCGCGCCGGTCTTGCCGCTCGATGATCCGCGGGTCGACGGCTCGGTGCTCTCGCTGACCGATCTCGCGGCCTACGCGGGCGTGGTCCCGGGAGGCCTGCGGACGCTCTCGTGGCGCGCGTACTGGGACAACGGCCTGCTCACCGCGGGTGAGATCGAGGACTCGCGAGAGATCGCCGTCGATCTGGGCCCCGCGCTGGCGCGCTTCAATACCGATCGCGGCGCCGTGGTGGACGCGGATCCCTTCGTCACGGTGCGTTTCATCGATCCGACGCGGCCCGAGCTCGGCGTGAATGTGCACCTGCGCGTGGACGGCAAGCGGCTCGTCCCGGTCGGCCTGGATCGCGATCTCGAGTGAGTTACTTGATGTCGAACTTGTAGCGCTGGACCTTGTTCGGCTCGACCATCACCTTCACCTTCATCTCCTTGTCGCTGGTCTTGGCGACCAGCTCGATGCAGCCCGCGGGGAGCTTCTGGCGCGAGACCGGCGTCTCTCCGAGCCTCTTTCCGTCCCAGAAAATTTCCGACGACGGCGTGGTGTCGATCGTGACGAAGCCCGGCGATACATCACCCGGGAGCGGCACGCAGCCGCCCGCCACGGGCGCGGCCGTCGGCGCCGGTTGCCGCGTTGGGGTGGGGTTGGTGCCGTCTCCAGGAGGTGGGTTGATGCGGATCGGTGTGCCGCCACCCGCGGTGCAGCGCACGGTGCTGCGCACGGATCCACCGGGCGACACCGTGACCTCCTCCGGCGTGGCCTTGCAGGTGGAGCGCGGCTTCTCGGCGGTGATGATCAGCCTACCCGGCGGCACGCGCTGCTCGATGGTCCCCACGCCGGCGCGCTGCCGGTTGAGGAACACCACCACGTCGAACCCATCGGGCACCTCCACGACGACTCGCCCCGAGATCGGCGTGAGCGCCGGGCGGATGCTGCGCATGTTGGGACCCATCGTCACGTTCTCGACGTAGACATCGTAGCCGTCCTTTTCGAGCGTGATCTTGTACGTCTTCCCGTACTGGAGGTTCGTGAGCTGCGGGATCGGCGTGCGCGCGAGGTTGCCATCGGTCAGCTTCACCGGAACGCCGTCGACCGCGATCGTCGCGCCGTCGGGCACCGAGTCGACCGCGATGTCCCCGAGCTGCTCGCTGACGCCCGAGCCCACCATGCGCTGCGCGGGCGGAGCGGTCGGGTTCAGGATCCACCACAGGTATGCGGCGGCCACGAAGATCACGAGCGAGGCCAGGCCGATGATGACCTTCGGGACCCAGCCCGCGCCCTCGTCGGTCAACGGCTGCTGCTGCGTGCCGACGCGCGCGAAGGACATGTGCTGCCCCATCGCCGGATCCTGGAACTGCTGCATCGGCATCATCGGGCCGGCGCCAGCCTGGGTCTGTTGCTGATAGCGGACCTGGCTCGGTGACGCGCCGATCACCATGCCGCGCTGCTGGTTGGTGGCGCCACCTCGATACTGGGGCTGCGCGTTCTGCGTGGGTTGCTCGTCGGCGAACGTGGCGTTGCCGCCGAAGTCCTCCTTCGAACCCGCCTCCTGCAGGCGCCGCTTCTCGTCCATCTTGTCCTGGAAGAGGCTGCGCATGTACGCCGCGAGGTCCGCGCTCGTCGCGCCCTCTGTCTGGTTGCGGATGAAGTCCTCCAGCGCGATCTGCAGCTCCTGGCCCGACTGGAAGCGGACGCTGGTGTCCTTCTCCAGCGCCCGCATGATGATCGCCTCGAGCTCGGGCGCGATGTTGTCCGCGACCTCGCTCGGCGGCGTGATGCGCCGCTTGGTGATCATCTCGAGGATCATCAGCTCGGATTCGTGCTTGAAGAGCCGCTTACCGGTGCAGAGCTCGTAGAGCACGATGCCCAGCGCGAACACGTCGGAGCGGCGATCGACGTCGAAGCCCTGGCACTGCTCCGGGCTCATGTAGCTGAACTTGCCCTTCAGCATGCCGGTCTTGGTGTGCTGCGATTTGCTGGCCGCCTTCGCGATGCCGAAATCGACGACCTTCACCTCGCCCTCGTAAGTCACGAGGATGTTCTGCGGAGAGATGTCGCGGTGGACGATCTCCAGGCCGACGCCGTTGGGGCCTTTCAGGCGGTGGGCGTAGTCGAGCGCCTTGCTCGCGTCGGCGATGATCCGCGCGGCGAACGTCGGCGAGAGAGGGCTCTGGCGCTTCACCGCGCGCCAGGCGATCGCGGCGAGGTTCTCGCCGAGAATGAACTCCATCGCGATGAAGTAGGTCTCGTCGGCCTCGCCGAGATCGTAGACCTGCACGATGTTCGGGTGCGTGAGCATGGCGCTCATCCGCGCCTCGTCGAGGAACATGTTGCGGAAGGTCTCTTCCTCCGCGAGGTGGCTCAGGATCTTCTTGATGACGACGAAGCGGTTGAAGCCCGCCACGCCGCTCTGACGCGCCAGCCAGATCTCGGCCATGCCGCCGGTCGCGAGCTTCTTGAAGAGCGTGTAGCGGCCAAACTGACGGATCGGGCCAATCGACGCGTCCAGCGCGGTTTCCTTCCGCTCTGACTCTTTGTCCGGAGGCTCGGCCACGACGCGGACGCATCGTAGACGCGCTGCGACATAGGCGCCACAGCTGCGACGAAGTCGCGCCCTTGGCGCGGCTGAGGAGCGTGCCGAGGTCGCGCCAGCGACCGTTATAGCCTTGACGTGGAGTCATCCAGTGCTAGATAAGAGTCATATGGACTCAAACAGGGTCATCGCCGGTACTCGCCCCGGCGTCGTCGCCGGTACTCGCCCCGGCGTCGTCGCCGGTACTCGGATCGGCGCGGAGCACGTGCGGGTCGGGCGCAACAACCAGGACGCCTTCGCGGTCCTGGGCGCCGGATCGCGCTCGATCGCGGTGGTCACCGACGGCTGCTCGATGGGGGCGGCGTCCGAGGTCGGAGCGGTGCTGGGGGCCTCCTGGATCGCCTCGCGGGTCATGCGCGCGAGCGGCCCACTGTCGTGCCGCGCGGAGGTCGAGGCGCTCTGTGAGGCGCTCGCAGTGGACCTCGACGCGGCGCTGGGTCGCTGGACCGAGGGTGACCCGGCCCT
>Ga0105047_10001226_pt1 | contig 45725 bp, 32 predicted proteins | sample MAT04_FD_78384 | JGI IMG/M metagenome (GOLD analysis project Ga0105047, IMG submission 78384) | Freshwater microbial communities from Lake Fryxell liftoff mats and glacier meltwater in Antarctica - MAT-04 (megahit assembly) | ecosystem: Environmental > Aquatic > Freshwater > Ice > Liftoff... | reverse complement strand
CTGCGACCTCACATGGATGTGAGGACAAAATAGCGACGTAAGTCGTTATTTTGCGAGCCTCGCGAAGCTTTGCTTTGCGCCGGGCGAGGTTGAAAAACGCCACGACGGCGTTTTTCAACAGGCTGCTAGAGTCGCCATGGCAATTTTCTCCGAATAGGAGTGCGTTTTGGAGAACTAATCTGCAAAAGGCGTGCCCAAGAAGACGCTGGTAGGCGTAGAATGGCGCCACTGGTTCCAAAGTCAGTCTGTCGACAGCACAGATGACAGCGAACCAGATCCCTTTTGATGGCGGCGGAAAGATGTTTTCGCGATATGATTATTCGCGCTGGATTCGAAGCGGCGTTTGATTTTGCCAAGCCAACGGCCGTGCTACTGATGGCGTATGTCCATCCATCGAGGGCTTTCTCGCTCCGCGAGCCGGAGCGATTGACTGTACTGCCGAAGGCAGTCATCACGGACTACACGGACGTCTACGGCAATCGCTGTGGACGGACTCTTGTGCCGGCAGGCCGCGTGGTCTTCCGCGGCGATGCGCTCGTGGGGGATGATGGACTCCCTGACGCACAGGCGCCGACCGCCTTTCAACATCAGGTGCAAGACCTGCCCAGCGACGTGCTTCTATTTCTGCTGGCTAGTCGCTACTGCGAGGTCGATGGCGAACTGCGCGAGACTGCCTGGTCGTTATTCGGCCATCTGCCGGCAGGCTGGACGTTGGTGCAAGCCGTGTGCGATTTCGTCCATCGCCACATTCGGTTTGATTACATGCAGGCCAGGGCGACGCGGACGGCCTTGGAGATTTATCGCGAGCGCGCCGGCGTCTGCCGCGACTACATGCACCTGGCAATTACGTTCTGCCGGTGCCTCAACATACCCGCGCGGTATTGCACGGGCTATCTCGGCGATCTCGGCGTGCCGCCATCGGCCTCGCCCATGGATTTTAGCGCCTGGTTCGAGGTCTTTCTGGGCGGCGCCTGGCACACGTTCGACGCGCGCAACAACACGCCGCGCATTGGGCGGATCTTGATGGCGCGTGGTCGCGACGCCGCCGACGTGGCGCTGACCACTACGTTTGGCGTCAATCAGCTCCAGTCGTTTCAGGTCTGGACCAACGACGCCTCCTCGTAGCGGCTGGCTTGCCAGCGGTCGGACAGATGGCAAACCAATCCCCACCCAGCGCATGGCACAGAGACTGCCATGTCAAATATTACTGAATGCGCGGGCTGCGCTGCTGCTGGCAGGTCGTGTTAAGCTGCGTGATTAGGCGCAGACTGTCCATGGCCGAAATCGTTCAAACGCAATGCAGGTAGGGACGATCTAGTCATTGCGACTTGTTGATTTTCGATTCGGCCCGACTTCTCCTGCGAAAACAGACCGATTCTCATGTCGATCCTTCATCCGGCGCACTCCCACCGGCCGGCGTCCGCAAGCGAGTTTCCGTCCTGGCTCAAGACGGCGAAGCGAACCATTCGCGATCTGGTCGAGCCGAATCCTTTCATCTATTGGGCCGACATGCTGGTCACCACCAGCATTGGTTACGGCTGCGCGTCTGTGTTTCTGGAGATGCAAGGCTTCTCCTGGCAGCGGGCGATTCTCTTTTTGGTGGCGGTCTTCGCGATCTTTCGCACAACGTCCTTCGTGCATGAGATCTCGCACATGCACAACCGCCGCATGCGTTCGTTCCAGATCGGCTGGGACTTGCTCTGCGGCATCCCGATGCTGTTTCCTTCCTTTGCATACACGCATCACCTGGATCATCATCGCGTCGATAGCTACGGCACGGATACGGACGGCGAGTACCTGGCCTTTGGCGTCGATCCACCGCGGACGATCGGCTACTTTCTGCTGCTCACGACCGTTTGGCCGTTTTTGGTCGTGCTGCGATTTTTGTTCTTCACGCCGATCTCGTTTATCTATCCGCCATTCCGTCCCTGGCTGCTGACGCGATTTTCGTCGTTTGGCATCATCAACTTTAAACATCGCCTGGCGATCACGTCTAAAACGCCGGTCGGTTACTGGGCGTTCTTGGATATTGCCTGCTCGATCCGCGCCTGGTGTCCCATCGTGCTGGTGGGGCTGGGTGTGTTCGAGTGGACTCGCGTGGCGCTGATGTTCCTGGTCGCGGCGTCGGTGCTCTCGCTGAATTTTGTTCGCACGCTCTGCCTGCACCATTATCTGAGCGACGAAGGGCAGATCAGCTACCTGGCTCAACTCCAGGATTCGATCACGCTACCGGACAACGTGGTAGTGACGGAGTTGTTCGTGCCGCTGGGTTTGCGGTTTCACGCCTTGCACCACATGTTTCCGCACCTGCCCTATCACGCGTTGGGCAAGGCGCATCGCCGGCTGATGAAGGCGCTGCCGGCCAAATCGGACTATCACCAGACGGTCCGGTCCGGAATCAGCGCGATCTTCGTGCAGTTCTGGAAGAATACGTGGAAGGCCCCGCGCCGCCCACGCGCCATCAGCCCTAAGCGACCACTCTTCGGCGTGCAATCCGCGCAGAACAATCACTGGGCACAGTAGAATAGTGTAGCTCGCCACAGACTGCTGTCTTGATCCTCGTGGGGAATCGCGCTATGCCATAGGTTCGCTCTTGGCTTTTGCCTCGGCCGCTTTTTGGGTCTGGTAGGCAACGGCCTGCGCGTATCGGCCGTAGTAGTTGCCGACGACGTCCAGTACTTCCTGCTTGCGGTCGCCGAACTTTTTGGTAGCAATCAGAATGGTTTGCTTCCCTTCGCGATCGTAGCGGATCTGGAGCTTGCCGTTGCTATCGACCTCCATATGCGTGATCTCGCGAAACGCGACGGGGTATTTCCATTCCGAGTGGTGGAGCGCCTCGTGATTCATCGCTAGAGTGCAGTTCTTGCCTTCGATCGACAGCGCCGGAAACGCCTTGGCGACAATCGCCAGTTCTTCTTCAGTCTCAGGCAGAAACCGGTAGGCCAACGAGACCTCGTGGACTTTGCGGAACAACTGCTCAAACTCCTGCCATTGTTCGCGCTCGATCTCCGCGGCGTTATCGATCATGTCATACCAGCGGCCATCTCCTGGCGCTTGCAGCAGGCCTGGAAATCGCTGCCGATCGAGCGACAAGCCCACCGCTTCCAACCGCGAAGCCACTGGAGGATGCGAATCAAACGGATGGGAAGATTCCAACGTCGCCAGTTCCGGGCCACCGACAAAGTTGCTGGCAAACACCTGAAATCCCTGCTCGATTCGATCGGAAATGTTCAAAGATTCGTGGGCGCGCTCTTGCTCAAAGAGGTCATTCTGCACATTGCGGCGAAAATGCGAATAGGCCGCCACCCGCAACAAGCCACTGGCAAAATCGCTGGGCGAGGTCAGCTCCGTTGCAATCCTGTCCGCTCTGAATTCGCGCTCCCGGCTGACCTTGGAAAGCGAGAGCTCATACAGCGCGCGAAACGAGTGCATAAAGTAGTAGATCGGCTTAGTGATGCCGCTGGAGAGGGCTTCCAGATAATGCCCGTATCGAACCAGCAGCGGCGCGATCTTCTTGCTATAGACCGTGTCTTGTCCGCTGAAGTGGGCCATCTCATGGGCCAGCACGGCGTCTGCTTCGGCGCCATGCATTTGTTTCAGCAGAGACAAACTGACGTACAACGTCCGGCCGGTGCAGGTGCGGTCTCCCACGACAACAGGCATTTCGGTGACGTAGAAGTTCTCATCAATACCCACAATCACCTGGTCTGGCGGCGCCGTTCCCACCTTGCCGCAGATCGTCTCAAGCTCGCGCCACAGTAACGGATTTGCCTGGCGATCCAGGACGCGCCCCTGCACGGGGTGCAACGTTGAGGGACGTTTGAAGATCGCGGCAACGAGTGCCAGTACGCCGACGAGCGCCAGTACGCCTGCCCCGATGACAAGCTTGACGGAAAAGACCTCGAACCACAGCACGGTCACCCAGTACGATAGCGCTACCGCCAAGATCCCTTGGATCAATACTTGCAGCGCGCAGTAGATGCGCAGGACGTTCCAGCCTGCGGAGAGGCTCAAGTACTGCGCTCGTTGCGATCGAACCGAGAGCAGCACGAACAAACCGGCGAGCAAAAACACGGCCACGCCGGCAACGATCGAAAACCCGGCCAGGCGAATCATCCAGCGGAAGGTGGCGTAGTTGAACAGGGCGCTCGGTTCAATCCCTTCGGCAAACGCCTCATCCTTGATTAGCTCCGAGATTGGATTCTCGTTAAAGAATGCAGTCGCCCCCGCCTTTTGCTCGGCTGTCAACGCCGCGTCGGCATTGATCTGCTTCACAATCGTCTCTCGGCCGATTGCGTCGTAGCGACTCTGGGCGTGCAGAAAGAAGAAGTACGCGACCACCGGAATCAGGAAGACATACAAACCCGGCAACAGAAAAGTCTTTGCGAATCCGAGTTTCGAGAAACCTGTTTTGGCGTTTTTCATGCCCCGCATTTCCTGTTACTTGTGCGAATTGGTCCGGTGGCGATTTAGTCCGGTGCGCTATGCGGACGCCTCGGAATTTTCCGAAACCCACGAATGAAGTCCATGGATGCCGTCTAGCGCGGCTTTTGCTCGTTGATCTTGGCCACTAGTTCTGCGGCCGAGGTACGTACGAGCACCCGCGTGGGTCGATGAACCCACTGCACTACGCCGGCGCCATCTAGTAGCACAATGGTGGGCGCGTCGGCGTCTCCGCCGTCGGGCGCCACGGCCTTGTTGACCACGTCGATTGCGTTGGACAACTCGCGCTGCTCGTCCGAGACAACCTTCAGATGTGGAAAATCCTTTTGCGTTTGGGAGGCGGTCTCCAGATCTTCGATCGAAACCACAACGACGTCGGCCTTCGCGCTTTCAAAGTCTGCGTGGTGCGCTTCGAGCTCCGTGAGCTGCGTCATGCAGAAGGGACACCAGCGACCCTGAAAGAAGACGATCGCCGTCGGCCGTCCCTGCGCGAACGACGAAGCGTTGATCTCGGTTCCGTCGGCCAGCGCCGCTCTGAATGCGGGGATCTGGCCCCCTTGGGCAATCGGCCCGTGATAGGCGGGTAGCACTGTCGGCCCCAGCAAAACGAACCACTCCAAGCCGGCAAGCGCGACTACCAGTAGCGCCACGATCACACGCCACCAGCTACGGCGCGCTCCCATCGCGTAGATCACAGCGAGCGCGGCGATCGTGCCACCGATCGGCAGGTACCACGGCGTGATCAACACATGGGCCCAAAAGGCCTGCAGCATAAAGATGGGGATCATCGCCAGCGCGACAATCGTAGCGCCCCAAAAGAGCAGCCCTTTGGAAGCGGGGGCCGCGGCGCCGACGGGCGAGGTTGCGGATCGTTCGGGCGCGGAACTTGTGATACTCATGACGTCGCCTTTCGGGGTCGGTATCGTACAGATTTGTCGAGGCCTGTTCGCGGCGAAAAATCGCGAGTCGCTCGCGTTGGCCATTCGCTTTTAATGTATCCACAGAACCGGCCGCAAGAAATCCTGACATCGGAAAAAGCCACGGATATCGCTCCCCGGGAAGACGACAGGTATCATGGAATCCGCAGATTCACGCCCAGAATCTAAAATCACCACAACTTGGTTACCCCGAGTATGCGAATTTCGCCACGCGACGCCGCCCTTTCGGCGCTGACCGGCCTGTGCGTATTAACGGTGGCACTTTCCGCCACAACTTCCACCACGCAGGCCGCCGAAATGAAAGTACCTGTTCGCTTTTCGGGGGGGCATGAGTACGGTAAGAACGATCACGGCCGCCCTATCGTCTTGATTGCCGCGGCGCTGCGGGTAAAGCCGGAGGTCTTCCGCGAGGCGTTCAGCGGCGTAGCGCCGGCGCGTGGGCGTGGGCCAACGCCTGGCGAGGCGCAAAAGAATAAGGCCGCGCTGCTGAAGGTGCTGAAGCCGCATGGCGTGACCAACGAACGGCTCGACGAAGTTTCCGACTATTACCGCTTTCGGCCCGACAGCGGAAAGATCTGGCCGACAACACCGGCCGAGGCGCACGCCATCGTCGAGGATGGAATGATCCAGCGGATTGTCGTCACCCAACCGGGCTCCGGCTACTGCTCCCAGCCGACGATGACAATCGAAGGCTTCAAGAATACGCCGCTGCGGGCCCCGCTCGTGTTTTCAACAGACTTCAAAAAGAACGGGGCGATCTCGGCTATCGAAGTCGTGCCGGCGAAGTAGCCCGAGCGCGCACGATCCGATTCTTATTTCGCCCGACTTCGCCGCCACCAGCGCTTAAAGGAGCAACAGCGGCGCAACAGCGCTGTCTCGCAGCCGCCGGTTCACTCGTTCCGCCAGTTCCGGCTCAGCAGGGTTGCGCAGCGCGAACACGTTGTTGATCCAGGCAGTTTCCAAGATCGCATCGCGCCACTCCGGATCTTCTTCGACTTTTCCTTGGACAATCCGCGCTTGTTTGCCGGCGCTCCGGTATGTGATCGATCCGGCTCAAGGTCCTCAAAGGCCAATTCTAGGCGCAGGCAGGAAAGCATTGCCTCGTTCGCCGGATTGGGCGAGCGAGGCGATACCTGCAGGGTATGGCTGCCACCTATTTCGCATCGGCGATTGGATAGCCTTGCCACAGCCACTGGAGCGCTTCGGGGAGCGTTTGTTGCTTGACGCCGCTATCGCAATGGACGGCGTTGCGAGCGAAGACGAATTGGTAGTGGTACTTCTTGGCGGCGAGCGCCTTGGCCATATTCTCGTTCGCGAGGACCCAATCGTGCATGCCATCCAACATGGCGTTGGGATTCAAAAGGTCGCTGTCGCTGACTTCCATCCAGATTCGGAGTGGCTTGGCAGGCGTATTGAGAATCAGCTTCTCGTGAAATTCCCAGGCGCCGTGGGGCGTGGCTTCGTCGTGCGGCCACTGCTGATTCACGTACGTGCCGGAGTACGTCAGCACGCGGTGATACAGGTCAGGGCGATACCAGGCCATGATCAACGCGCAAGAACCGCCGGAGCTGCAACCGGTTGTGGCGCGGCCGTCTGGATCTTTGGTCAACTTGACGTTACATTCCTTTTCGACCAGCGGCAGCACCTCGGTCTCGACGAACTCAGCGTAGCGACCGCTCATGGTGTCATACTCCAAACCGCGCTGGCTTCCTTGCGCGTCGCCACTGCCGTTGCCGATCGAAATGGCGATCATCGCCGGAACTTTTTTCTGCGCGATCAGATTGTCGAGAGTTGCGAACAGCAACTTGTCCGGACCATCCGCGCCCACGATGAAAGGCGCCGCCGTTCCGGGGACATACTGTTTGGGGACGTAAACGGAAACCTTGCGAGTGTACGGAGCAGGACGACTTGTGGTGACAATCATTTTGGCCGGGTTCGCCGGATCGGCCGTGCCATGCGTGTTGGCGTCTCGGGCGATGCCTGGATAGATCTTGCTATCGGTCGATTTCATCGTCAATTCATGGACCGTCCCCTGCGGCACGCCGGCTTGGACTTCGGTGTCTGGTGACCGCTTGTGCGTGGGGCCAATGATGAAATTGCCATCGGCGTCGACCGGTGGCACATCGCCGTCCGGCAACTCCTTGGCCTCGACAAAACCAGGTGAGCGAGGATCGCGCGCTGCCGGCCTCGGCCGCTGGGCCATCGCAAGATCCGCCGTCAATAGCAACGTCAACAGGGGTGTTAACAGCAACGGGCTCTTCGCCAATACTTGTAGATTCATGAGAATGGTCGTCGCGTCGCGTGGATGAAATTATTTGCACAACTTTCCGCCCATGCATGCACTGGCGGCAACCGCAAGTTATGTCGCGCAGCATCGACGAACGCAAGCGTTGGGGTGGACGCATCAGGGGAACAGGATTCTTGCCGCCAAAAAACTCTTCAACTTTTCTCCACTTTTTACTGGCGGCGAGAAGATTCCGAATTATTCTGATGCAAATTGCAAGTCAAAGGGTGACGGCGCTCTCGCCTGCGGGCCGGGGGAGCGTTTTCGCACTACAGGGCGCAATCTGATCGTGTCTGAATGACCAGTCTCCAGCATCCGCATTCCACTCGGATTGCCACGGCGACGGATCGCAGTCGCAAATCGCATTCACCTGGAGAGTCCACCGATGAGCCCGCATTTCTTTTCGTGGAGAAAATCCGTCCCGGCCGCTGCGGCGCAAAAATCTCGCAAAGGCGCCAGCGGTAGGCGTTTGCGAGTGGAATCGCTCGAAGAGCGGCTCGCCCTGTCCGCGACGTACGCTACGGTCAATGACTGGGGGAGCGGCGTCCAAGGACAGATTGCGATCAATAACGATCAGCCGGCCGCGATCAGCAATTGGCGGCTGGAATTTGATTACGCGCGCAATATCAACAATCTCTGGGACGCGCAGGTTGTCAGCCACGTTGGCAATCACTACGTCATTCAGAACGCCAGCTACAACAGCACGATCGCTGTCGGTCAGACGATCACGTTTGGCTTCGTCGCCGGCGCCGGTTTTGACACGCCCAAAAACTTCACGCTCAACGGCGTTGGCCCTGCCCCGCAAACTCCGCCTGGCATTACGGTGGCGGACGTCTCGCTGACCGAAGGCAACCCCACCACGGGCGCCATCACCGGTTTCTTCCACACCGCTGGCAACCAGATCCTGGACGCCAACAACCAGTCCGTGCGCATCGCCGGCGTCAACTGGTTTGGTTTCGAGACGTCCAACTTTGCGCCGCATGGGCTGTGGACGCGCAGCTACACATCGATGATGGATCAGATGAAGGAGCTTGGCTTCAACACGATCCGCTTGCCCTACTCGGATCAATTGTTCGACTCCGGCAGCGTTCCGAACGGTATCGACTTCGGCAAGAACCCCACGCTGCAAGGTCTGAATGGCTTGCAGATCATGGACAAGATCGTCGACTACGCCGGCCAGATTGGTCTGCGGATCATGCTCGATCATCATCGTTCGGCCGCCGGCAATAGCGCCAACGAAAACGGACTGTGGTACACCGCGGCCTATCCGGAAAGCCGCTGGATCAGTAACTGGACGATGCTGGCCGCGCGCTACGCCGGCAACACAACGATCATCGGCGCCGATCTGCACAACGAGCCGCACGGCCCAGCCACGTGGGGCGACGGGAGCGCGAATGACTGGCGCCTGGCCGCCGAGCGCGCCGGCAACGCCATCCTGGCGGTCAATCCAAATTGGTTGATCGTCGTCGAAGGGGTCGAGCAAGCATCGTCCGGAAATTACTGGTGGGGCGGAAATCTATCCAATGCCGGCGCGAGCCCCGTGCGGTTGAATCAACCTGGTCGCCTGGTCTATTCCGCGCACGATTATCCGCAGTCGGTCTACAACCAAACTTGGTTCAGCGATCCGAGCTATCCGAACAACCTGCCAGCCGTTTGGGATAAGAACTGGGGCTACTTGTACCGTCAGGGAACCGCGCCGGTGCTGCTGGGCGAGTTTGGCAGCAAGCTGGCCACGGCCAGCGATCAACAGTGGTTCAACAAGATGACCGCCTATTTGGGCGGAGATCTCGACGGCAACGGGACGAACGATCTGGCCGCCGGCCAGCAAGGGATCAGTTGGACGTATTGGTCTTGGAATCCTAATAGCTCTGACACCGGTGGAATTCTGGCCGATGACTGGAACACTCCCAACCAAAACAAGGTCTCCAAGCTGACGCCGATTGAATTCTCGTTTGGAGCGGGCGCCGCTACGACCACGGCCGTCTTCACCATCGGCCTGTCGCAGGCAAGTTCGCAGCCCGTCACTGTGCAGTACGCCACCGCCAATGGCACGGCGACTGCCGGGAGCGATTACACCGCGGTCAGCGGAACAGTCACCTTTGCGCCAGGCGAGACAAGCCGGACGGTGTCCGTGCCGGTGATCCGCGATCTGATAGCGGAGTTAACCGAGACGTTCACGCTGCAACTGACTAACCCGATGGGCGCAACGCTCACTAAATCGAGCGCGATCGCCACGATCCTGGACGATGACAGCACGACACCTGTGACTCCAAGCGCCTCGATCGCCAATGTTTCCATTAGCGAAGGGAATAGTGGCGTCAAAGTGGCGCGCTTCACCGTCACGCTAAGCGCCGCCGCCAGTGGACCAGTAAACGTGAGTTACGCAACCGCCAATGGCAGCGCGACCGCCGGCAGTGACTACACGGCAGCCAGCGGAACGCTCAGTTTTGCCGCTGGCGAGATCAGTAAGACAATTGACGTGTCGATTATCGGCGACACGCTCGTCGAGGCGGATGAGACGTTCCTAGTGAAGCTGACGTCCGCCACTGGCGCGACGATTGCCACTCCCCAGGCGACGGGCGTGATCCTCAACGACGATCAGCCGCCGGCGCTGCCAACGCTCTCGATCAACAACCCATCGGTTACGGAAGGAAACTCCGGAACCGTCAACATGACGTTCACGGTGACGCTCTCCCAGGCTTCAGCGACCGCAATCACCGTGGGCTACGCGACGGCCGACGGCACGGCGACCGCTGTCAGCGACTACAACGCCACCAGTGGCACGCTGACATTTGCCCCCGGCGTTACGAGTCAGACGATCACGGTTGCGGTTCGCGGCGACACGCTCGTCGAAGCCACGGAAACGCTCCGCGTGCTCTTGAGCAATGCGGCCGGCGCGACGATCTCCGTGGGGACCGGGACCGGCACGATTACCAACGACGATCAAGCGCCGACGACCAGCGCTGCGACGTTTATCAAGCGCGATGATTGGGGCGCCGGCTTCGTCATGGACACGCGGATCAAGAACACCACGCTCACTGCGACCAAGTCATGGCGATTGGAATTCGACCTGGCGGCCGAAATCGTCAACATCTGGAATGCGGTAATCGTCAGCCACGTGGGCACGCGGTACGTCATCCAGATGGCGCCTTGGAACGGAGCGATTCCGCCCGGCGGCGAAATCACCTTCGGATTCCAAGCCAGCGGAACGGGCCGCACGCCGACGAACGTGAACTTTTACTCCACGTAAGTAGCTGCGATCGCCCGTGTTCCACAAACATCTTCCGCAGCGCACGGTAGACGACCCCACGCAAGTGACCAGCGGGTATCATCAAGCGCAGGCACTGCGCGCAATCGCACCGGCCTGAAGTATGGGTGAACTGTAGTCTAGGTCTACGCTCCGCAGGCCGGGTCACTTGGAAGAGATTATTGGGAGACGATGCGATGCATGGGCTGACGCTGACATTGACAATCATCGCGGCCTTGGCCGAAGCGGCGCCGGCAGAACAGCCGTCCGTTCGGCGGCGCTCCGATCCACCGGCCATTCAATCGAGTTGGGACGATTTGCTGGAGGGCGTTCGAACGCGCGAAGATTGGGAACAGCGCCGCCCTGTTCTCCGACAGCGGTACCTTGAACTGATCGGCGACGAACACAAGCCGAAGAAGCCGCCGCTGGATTTAAAGGTCCACGAAACGCAGGTCGTGGACGGCCGCTACAAACGACTCTCGATCAGTTACAACGTCGAAGGCGACGAGCGGGCTCACGCCTACTTGGGCATTCCGCTCAATCTTCAAGGAAAGGCGCCGGGCGTAGTCGCGCTGCACGGAACGTTCCCGCAAGGCGCGGAACAAGCCGCCGGACTCGTCGACAATCCGGACAAGGCTTATCTCGACCATCTTTGTCGGCGGGGTTATGTCGTCATCGCGCCGGAACATTTCGTCTCTGGCAAACGGACGCCACCTGAAGGGTCCTACGAAACGGCCCGCTTCTACAAAAAGCATCCGCAGTGGACCGCAGTCGGCAAGTTTACCTACGAGCATTCGATCGCCGTCGACGTCCTCCAGGCCCAAGCGGAAGTAGACTCGGACCAGATCGGCGTCATGGGACACTCATTGGGTGGTCATGGCGCATTCTTTCTGGCGGCCTACGACGAGCGGATCAAGGCCGCCGTTTGCAATTGCGGTGCATCGACATTGCGCCACAACTCCGAGGCAGATCATTGGGCGCGCGATCGCTGGTATATCTATCTGAAACCGATTCGACCGGCGCTGCTGCGCGGCGAACTGCCATCGATTGACTTCCACGAGATCATCGCCCTGATCGCGCCGCGAGCCTATCTGGACGTCTCCGCGCTCAATGATGGAAACCCGCTTACGCAGCGGCAGCGCGTCCTGATGTTGATGAAGATCGCCGACGTGTACGAACTATTGGGCAAAGCAGACCAGTTTGCATTCTTCGTCCACGGTCGCGGACACTCCGTGGCGCACGAGTCTCGCGAGTTGATCTATGCTTTCCTCGATGTGCGCCTCAAGCCGCCCGAGGCGACGCGCGCGCATCGGATCGGCGAGTAACAGCCCTGTCATCGACCGCGATACGATCGTCCGATCGTCCTTTACGGTTCGAGCGTCACCACTGCTCTCCGATACCGAAACAGGCTTGGCCTTCCGTCGTCCTCGAGCGCAAGCACGACATGCAAGGTTTCGGGCCTCGTTACTTCGGGCGCCGTGAAACTTGTCTCGAAGCCCTCGGTTGCCTTGAGATGGCATTCGCCTTGGAACGATCCCGCCTCAGGATACGTAAACCACGAGATCTTTGTGGCGTTGCCATCCGGATCACTCGATTCAACGGCCGACAGCGCGACACGCTCGCCCGATTTTGCCGATAGGCGAAGAATCGCCTTCGATCGATCGCCATTCAGAACCGGAACGGGCGGATGATTCGCCGCGTGGAACTCTTCGGCAACGCACCAGTCTGCCCTGGCCGCGAAGTCGTTTTGAATGGCGACCGCCCAACGCGCCAGTGTATTTTCACGGCTCGTCTTTCCGTTCCACCGATCCTGCTGATTCGCCCAGTAATACTCGTTCTGGCCGGCGTCCGCTTGTCGACCATACCGCCCTGCCCAACTTCCCCAGGACGGTTGCTGGGGATCGTTCATACCCGTGGGCGTCAGGTACAGAAAGGTCATCGTGTCCCCTTCTTTCTGCCGGTGCGTGGTGTTCAATGGATACAGCTTGCCGAGGGCGCCATGAGCAGTTCGCAAATCGCGTTCGACGTCGAACCCACCCGCGGTCGCCGTCAATCCTGAAAACGCGTGATACCAGCGTTTGCCATTTTGCTCCGGTCGAAACGTGTCGACGAACAATGGAAACGGCGGCGCGATATCGCGCGTATGCTCGCCGAATGCGTCAGCCGAGGCTAATCGCAGCCGAGATTTGAACTTCGCGTACCCTTCGGCGCCACGTTCCTTCAATACGCGGTCCAAGGCGCGCCGAAGATTGTTCTTACCGCCGCCGGAGTCCGTTCCCCAATCCGAATACCAAATTGGGCGAGGATCGTCGCGATCGACGGCTGCCAGGATAAGTTCGACGCCGTCGTTCGAATCGTCTTGCCCTGCGACCGTCCGTCGCTGCAGCGCCTCGGAGGTTGGATAGCGCCGGTCATGCTTGGAGAGATTATTCCAGCATTCACCATAGGCCGTTACCATTGCTCGCACGATTCCCAACCCCGTCCGTTCGCGGTTTTTGTTTTCGCCCTTCCGCGCCTGCGCTCGGTTGGCAATGATTCCTTCGACATCCCATTCGTTTGCATACAGAAGGAATCGGACTAGCGACTGCTCGTCGTCTGGGTCGCCCCCCGCGTCTGTCTCGATGATCACGCGCAGCCGCGACTCGTCGACGCCCGGCTGTTCTTCAGCGGCCAGCAAACGGCCGGCAACGTCCGGCGATAGATTCAGCGCGACCACGAACACCGTAACTAGCACACGCGCGAACATTTGCATTTTCGTCCCTTGCAGTCAGGCTGCGGCTGTTGGGTTACGGCCGCTCGCTGGGTGTACTTTGAAGTTCGATCTCGCTGGTTGTTCGTTGACGCTCGATATCGTCAATGTCTTGCTTGTTGATCTCCCGTGTGTCGAACTTGTCGAACGCGTCGGATTGCGGCAGGTGGATCACCAGCGATGTGCATTCATCGTAGCGGAGCAGGCCGCTTTCGAACTGGCAAGCGAGGACGTGGCCGCCGATCTCGTGGTCGTCGCTCAGGAAGTGCCAATGATAGCCGGCCACGTTGAGTGTCCCAATCCAGCTAGGGCAGCGCAGACCAATCAGCGACCCACGCACGTTTTGATGGCGCCAGGTGACCTGCTGCTTGACCATCTCGACCAACGGCCGAAATGGCGGCGACTGCGACGGCACGCTGCGCAGCGTAAGCTCTGCAAAATCGCCGTCGATCCGAATCGCGCACGGCAAGTTCTGACGCGGCAGCTTGCGATCCAACTGCTCGTCCAGATCGTCGAGCGTGGCGGCGGAGACATCTTCGATGCGACCGTCTTCATTGAAAAAGGTGACCGCGGCAAACGGCGTCCCCCCTTCCAGATCCGCCGTGCGGACGCTGCCGTCGGCCAGCGCCTGATAGATCGCGCCATCCAGCACGATCATTTCGCCATCCAAACGGTTAAACGTGCCGACGCCAAAGTCGCCTGCCGCCAGCACGTCTCGTAACGGCGCCCCCTGCTCATAATCCCCGACCGCTAGCGCGGCGACCAATGAGAACTGCACCAGCGCGTCTTCGACCATAACTGCTGCCGGCGCCGGCTGCTTCCCTACGGGCGGAGATGGCGGCTGTGGCGGGGGCGGAGTGCAACCGAGCGCAAACAGCGGCGCGATCCCGGTGAACAGAACTAGCAGGCCAATTCTCATGAAGGTGTGTCCCTTGTCGCCGTTGCTTGCGGAAGGAAGTTTGCCAGAAGGTCGACCAAAGAAAACTTCCTGTGATAGTCTACCTCCCACCGAATGCCCTGCCCTGCAACACCTCCTGGGTCTACGTAAAACAGCCCCTTTTTGCGTGCTACTATTTTAGTGGTTTTCGAGGGGCGCTCATTCTAATGGAAATGGCTGTGCGCAAATGGTCGAGACGGTGATTCGGACTTTCTTCGAATACTTCAGCGTGCTGATGCTCGCTTTGGGATTGGTTGTTGCGATTGCAAATTTCAGTCTGTCGCATCGCGCCAGGGCGGGTGGCTTTGCCGAGCAGCTTTTTCGCTGGGTTGCGTTCTTCGGCGCAGGCATCACTGGCGTCTACTGCTTCATGGGGCATATCTTCGCGCCGGCGACAGCAGCGGCCCAGATCGGCTGGGAGACCAGCCCCTTTCAATACGAAGTGGGCATGGCCGACCTGACGGTTGGCGTGTTATGCCTGTTGGCCTTCCGGCGAGACTTCGGCTTTCGCTTAGCCGCGACGATTGCCGCGGTCATCTGGTATGGTGGCGACGCCATTGGTCACATTCGCCAAATCGTAACGGCCGGCAACTATTCGCCGGGGAATGCGGGGCCGTGGTTGTGGAGCGATCTGCTGCTCCCAGTGGTCCTGGTCAGCTCACTAGCGCTCGCGTCGCGCCGCCGAGGCGAACTCGACCGAGTATCGGCCGGCTAATCAACCGCTACGTGGATTCCGGATCAGGCTCCGCGTCATCGGGTTCGGCCGATTGCTCTTGGACTTCCTTTTGGTCGTCGAGTCTGCGACGACGCCGAGCGGCTTCTTTGACTTCTTCAGTGAATCCCCAGTGCTCCATGTCAGAATGGCCTCGCCGGCCACCACTGCGCCTTCGGTTGGACCTTTAGGAATTCCCATGGAATTGACCTTACTTGGGCGAGAGACTCTTCAACCATCGACTGATAGGGTGAAGTCGTCTTTCTGAAAACCTTTGACGAGTGCTTCAGCAACGGCCTGCACTCGTGATGGGTCCCCACGCAGCCCCATTGCGACCGTCTCAATATTTGTCAGATGCTCGCTGATGCGATAGGCATCGGCTCCATTCCATAGCATTTGCGCAATCTTCGGAGCATAGCTGTCGTATTCGTCGTCCCCGATGCATGCGACGCCAATCGGGTCCCATTGGTTTAGCTTCGCGCGAACCCAGTTGATAAGCTGCGTTGTGCCTTTGGCATTCATCCAAACGCTCCGTCCGCGCAAGCAAGACATTGTGAGTAGGACGCGACCTTCGACCGCCGAGGAATTGAACAGGGAGCTAACACGAAACCTCGCCAGCAGGTCTAATCTGCCTCAACATCAAACGCCGGCTTCTTCGGCGTCGGCATGTCCAGGTGTCGCGCCAGCCAGTTGTGGAATTCGTAGTACCAGTAGATCGAATTCTGCGGCGAGAGGACCCAGTGGTTTTCGTTGGGGAATACGACCAGTCGCGATGGCACGTTCTGGGCCTGGAGCGCTGCGTACAACTCGAGACCGTTGCCGTAGGGAACTCGGTAGTCAAGCTCGCCGTGCGTGATCAGCGTGGGCGTCTTGAAGTTCTTGGCATAGTACATCGGATTGTGGCGTTGCATCCCCTCAACGTCCGTCCAGGGCGTGCCGCCCATCACACGGGCAAAGCCGTGCGGCACGTCGGTGGAAAACTGGCTGTACGAATTGTTGACCCCGGCGTGATCGATGATCGCGGCAAAGCGGTCAGTATGCCCTAGCACCCACGCCGCCAGGTAGCCGCCGTAGCTGGCGCCCGTGGCGGCCATGCGTTTGGGATCAATGTTGGGTAGTTTTGCCAGCAGGAAATCCGTGCTCTTCATGATGTCTTCGAACGGCATGTCGGCCCATTGGTTGAGAATGCTCTGCGAGAACTTCTCACCAAATCCGGTCGACCCGTGCCGGTTGACGCACGCCACGATGTAACCTGGCGCGGCGAAGGCGTGGTGATTCCACCGATACGTGAACGCGCTGCGGCTCATCGTATGGGGGCCGCCGTGCATGACGTGCAAAAAGGGATAGGTCTTCTTCGGATCGTACGCTGGCGGATAGATCAGCCAGCCGTGGATCTTGTGGCCGGCCGCGCCATCGAACCAAAACTCTTCGACCTTCCCCAGGTCCAACTGCGCCAGCAGCTTTTCGTTGAAGTGGGTCAACTGCCGCGCGGCGCCGGTTGCCGAATCGAGCGCAAACAGCTCATCCGGTCGGTTGGCGTCGGTGTTCAAAAACAGCAGCCCTGCCGGACCGGATTGCAGATTGCTGGAGGTCCCTTCGCGATAGACCGAGGTGAAGCCAGTTCCGTCGGTGTTCATCTTAAAGATTGGCAGCACGCCTTTGTCCTCGGCCGCCAGCCACAACGTTTTTCCGTCGGGCGAGAATGCCAGATCGTCGAACGAGTAGTCCAGGTCCTGGCTCAAAGGGGTGTCTTTACCGCTCGCCAGATCGAGCTTGCGCAGCCGCGCGAACTCGCCGTTGTAATAGGTCGACTTTTTCTGCAGATAGACCAGCGAGCGGCCGTCGGGAGAAAAGATCGGGCCGAAGTCGCCGCCAGGGTTGTCGGCCGTCAGATTCTTCAACTGGCCTGCGCCGTTGGTTGCGACCAGATAAATGTCGCTATTGGGATCGTCCCTGTAAGGAGGCGGAGTCGAGTTGATCGCCACTGCAATGTCCGACCCATCGGGCGAGATCTCAAAACGCAACTCGCCGTCGATCGAAAACAACCGGTCGAAGCCGGGCGTCAGATCCGTCACCTCTTTGGTTGCCACGTTAACGCGCAGCAAACGCGAAGCGAGATTGTCTGTCAGGTAGTGGTCAAAGTACCGGTAGAGCCGATGCTCCGTTGCCTTGGCAGTCATCTTGGAGTCCTTCCGCCGCTTGGACTCTTTCTTCATCGCTGCGATATCCTTCTTCGAGAGCGTGCCGGCCAGTTCCGGAATCACCGTAGTCCCAACGACAATCTGCTTGCCGTCTGGCATCCACTGAGGGGCCCCCAGCGCAAACGGCATCTCGACGATCTCTTCTGCTTCGCCGCCATCGACCGGAATGACGTAGAGCGCGCTGGTTTCGTCGTCGCCGCGTTTCGAGACAAAGGCAATCCGTCGGCCATCTGGACTCCAGGCTGGGGCAGAGTCGGTCGCTTGCGCGGTCGTCAGCCGCCGAGGCTCGCCCCCGGCCAACGGAATGAGCCAGAGATTGGTTGTGCTCTTATTCTTTTCGACCGACCAGTCCTGCACGGTGAAGACGGCCGTGAGGCCATCCGGCGAAAGCGCCGGCGCACCGACCCGCTTCATCGCCCACAGATCTTGCGTGGTGATCGGACGCTTTTCCGCGCCAGTGGCTGTTGTCGAAATGAAGATCGCAGTCAGCGCGAACAAACAAACAGGACGCATCATCGGTGAAGTCTCTGGATGGAAACAATCGGCTAGGAAAGATCTGCTATCGCATACCTGACAGAATAGTCTCAATGAGAGCGCGCGCCGAATCGGCACGGCCAGCTCCGAATTGCCTCCGACGGGCGATCCTCCGGCAGGAGCGTTTCGCCCACGCACGTACGGCTTCCGCTGGACGGCCCCTCGCCTCCCCACCCCTTCCTTTTTTGGCCGGCTTCGATGGTCTTATCGAAACCAATGCCACGCCTCGGGCTGGAGAGCCCTGCCCTGCCGGTTTCTCCTGGCAACGTCCTGCTAGTTGCAACGGATCGCGCCGCCCACTAGATTATCAGACAATCTGCCTATTTCGAGGTTTTTGCTTTGCGCCGGCGGCATCTTGCTTTGCTGGCGTCGCTCCCCAGAAAGTACGCCCGCGATGAAGATTGCCATCACTGACTACTCCTTTCCCTCGCTCGAGATTGAGGAGGGGATCCTCCGGCCGCTGGGGCATGAACTGGTCGCCTGGAAAGAGAAGCGGACAGCGGCCGATCTGCCGCAGTTGGTTGCGGACGCCGACGCAGTCATCACGCAATTTGCGCCGGTCAACGCCGACGTGATCGCCAGCATGACCCGCGCGAAGGTCATCGTCCGCTATGGGATCGGGGTCGATAACGTCGATCTCGCCGCGGCCAAGACTCGCGGGATCCCGGTCTGCAACGTGCCTGACTATTGCATCGACGAAGTCGCGGATCAGACGCTCGCCTTTTTGTTGGCCGTCACGCGGCAGGTCGTGCCGAACACATTGCTGATTCGCGATGGGAATTGGGGGCTGGCGACGCCGCTCGATCAAATGCGAGCGTTGCGCGATCTTACGGTCGGCGTTGTCGGCTTCGGCCGGATCGGTCGCGAAGTTGTCGCGCGGTTGCGGGCGTTCAAGTGCAAGGTCCTGGTCCACGATCCCGTCGTCAACGCCAGCGACATCGAACAGGCCGGCTGCAAGCCAGTCACGCTGCGCGAGCTCCTCTCGCAAACGGACGTGATCACGCTCCACTGCCCTTCGACTGGCGAAACCCGCGGGCTGATCAATCGCCAGTCGCTGGCCATTGCCCGGCAGGGTTTGATCCTGATTAACGTTGCGCGCGGTGACCTCGTCGATTCGGACGCGTTGACCGAAGCGCTGCAAAGCGGACACGTCTCGGCCGCGGCGCTCGACGTCTTCGCTCCGGAACCGATTCCGGCCGACCATCCGATTCGCAAGATGAACAATGTGATTCTCGCCTCGCACATTGCCTCGTGCAGCGTGCCGGCGGTGCGCAAGCTGCGCGAGACCGCGGCCAACCTGGCGGCCACGGCCCTGCGTGGCGAGCCGCTGCCCAATGTTGTCAACGGCGTGAAGTCCTGAGGGATACTGAATTGGGAAAGCCTTTGATTTTCAGCTTCTGCGTTGGCCGTGGCATATAGTCAGAAGCTCGTGCTGAGGGGCACGCCCCGTGGGGGGCTGGTGTGGGTGAGTCTGGTGGAACCGCTGTAGCGGCTCTGCGCTCAGGGCGAAGTTGAACCGCGCTGTAGCGTCGTTTCAACAGGCAAATAGCAGCCCTGCAGAGTATTCGCTGGGCTGCGCGGATCGCCGGATGCGATCCTCAAAAGCCGATGCTACGTCGGCTTTTGCGAGCCGTGCGCAGTTTTGCTGCGAACTTGGCGAGTGGGAAGTATGCCGGGATAGTATTCTTCCCCAGCAACAAAGGGAAAGTTCTCAAGATGGCTCAAACCCTCGAATTTGTCACGCTGCGGAAAGTGGCGTGGAAGCTCGTCCCCTTTCTCTCGTTGCTCTACGTTTTCAACATTCTCGATCGGGCGAACGTCGGCTTCGCGCGACTGAGGATGCAAACCGATCTCGACATGAGCAAGGAGATGTTCGACCTGGGCTATGGCCTGTTCTATATCGGCTACTTGCTCTTCGAAGTGCCGAGCAACTTGCTGTTGCGGCGCGTCGGCGCGCGGCGTTGGATCGCCAGGATTATGATCAGTTGGGGAATCCTCTCCTGCCTGACGATGTTCGTTTACAACGCAACCAGTTTCTACGCGCTCCGCGTGTTATTGGGCGTGGCGGAAGCCGGATTCTTCCCCGGCATCATCCTCTATCTCAGCTATTGGTTTCCCGATCGCGAACGCGCGAAGATGACGGCCTACTTCATGATGGCCATCGCCTTGGCCAGTGTCTTTGGCAACCCACTCTCTGGCCTGATCATGCAGTACTTGGATGGCGCCATGAACCTGCACGGCTGGCAGTGGTTGTTTTTGCTCGAAGGAATCCCCTCCATCTTGCTGGGCGCCGTGGTTCTCTTCAAGCTGGTGGACGGGCCTGCCCAGGCGCATTGGCTGGCGACCGACGAGCGCGAGTGGCTGGTCGAACGGATCCAGCGAGAAGAACGCGAACGCAAGCAAGCACACGGCGCGGATCGCTTGGGCGCGTTGTTCGACTGGCGCGTCTGGTTGTTGATTGCGATCTACTTCACCGTGGCGGTCGGCACGAACGCCGGCGGAGCCTACATACCGACTTTGCTTCAAGAGCGCTTCGAAGGGTTGAACACACTGCAAATTGGTTTGCTCAGCGCCTTACCCCATCTTTGCGCGGCGGTTGGAATGGTGGTCTTTAGTATCAGTTCTGATCGGACGGGCAAACGGCGCGAGCACGTCGCCCTGGCCGCGCTGGTGGCAGCCGGCGGCTGGGCGCTGACCGCTTGGTCGGTCTCGCCTGCAATTGCACTGACTGGACTCTGTATCGCGCAACTCGGCATGATGAGCATGCTACCGACGTTTTGGGCGCTGCCGACGGCGTTTCTGAGCGGCGCCGCGGCCGCTGGCGGAATCGCGCTGATCAACTCTGTTGCCAACATCGGCGGTTTTGTCGGCCCCACCATTCTGGGTCGCTATGGCCTGTGGTCGATGGCAGGCATCCTGCTGGCCGGGGCGTTGCTCGCCATGTGCGTGCGCCGAGATCGAGCGAGAGACTAACCAGCGGCGACAGTTCCTTAATAAATCTAGCCGCCTGCAGAATCAGCATCTGCGCGCAAAAAAACCCCGAGCGCCAGACCTGGGTCCAGCCCTCGGGGCTTCTTACAACACGTTCACTACCCGATCCGTCAGCCCCTTCTCGCCCAACACGATGTTGAGCTTGCTGTTGGCGGCGACTTTTTCAAGCACCTCCAACTCGCGCAGGCGCATCAGGGTCGGGTTATCGGCCAGCAACCTGGCGGTGTTGGCCTGGCTGCGCATGGCGGCCGTTTCCTCGCGGCGAGCGATGAGGTTGGCCTCGGCGGCCTTCTTGGCCTCCGTGACGCGGTTCATCAGCTCCTTCATCTCGCCCGGCAGGATGATGTCGCGGATACCCACGGCAATCAGTTCCACGCCCAACGCCTTGGCGCGGGCGCTCACCATTTCGGCCAGTTCGTTCGCCACGCCCTCCTTCTCCATCAGGAACGTGTCGAGCTCGCGGCCACCGACCACGGCGCGCAGCGCCAACTGCGCCTCGCGGTAGATCGCTTGCCGCACGTCGTCCACCGTGCTGACCGCCGTCCGGGCATCCACCACCCGATACGTAACCACCGCGTTCATCCGCAGCGTTACCTTATCGGCCGTCATGATGTCCTGGCCGGCGACGTCGAACATTGCCTCGCGCAGATCCTCCTGGACGAACTTGACCTGGGCCATGTTCTTCCAAAAGGCGTATCGGCCCGGCGGCAACGTCTCAACAAAGGCGCCGTCAAGGAACAGCACGCCCACGTAGTGCGCTTGCACGTTGACCAGTTCCAGCACGCGTTCCACGCCGGGCGCCTGCACAATGACCTTCAGGTCCGGGTGTTCGAAGCGCACACGCCGCGCATCGACCACCTCGACCTTTACGTCGCGCAGAGCCGTCCAGTAGGCGTACAATCCTGGCGGCAGGATCTGGCTGAAGCGACCATCGATCCAGACCAAAGCCCGTTCGTAGTCCTTCAGATCCAACACTGCCGCGCGGTCCTTGAGCGCGCCGGAACGCACGATCACGTCGAGCTTCTCGTGCGCGAGCCACGGCGCGCGCAGCGGGACAACCTCGATCTTGACCTTACCCAGCGGGTCCACAAACCAGTGCAGGCCTTCGCCGAGCAAGCCGCGGAATTCGCCGTCGCGGAAGTAGAGACCGATTTCGTAGTTGCGGATCTTGATGGTCTTGATGATGTAGATGTTCATTAGTATTTCCTTTGCTCGCTGAGAGTTTCTCAATCTCTGTTTAGCGAATGCAACGCTCTCCCGAGCAAGCACGAATCAATGTGACGCGCGCGGCGTCGGATTAGTTCACTAAAAATGCCGTTGGGGGCGAAGCAATGCGTCGGTCCCACATCCGTACACGGAGTGCGCTTAAGCCTGTGCTATCCGAGGCGTTGATTTGACTTCGCTGGCGGCGCTGCTTGAGCGTTGGCTCGCGCATTGCCGGCGGCGTCGGTTTGTCTTTGTCAAGGAATCGCCCAGGCGGCATCTGCACACTGCATGGCGCCGTCTTGCGTTGCCGCGGGCGCGTGACACGCCATGGCGCTTTCGCGCCGTGGCGCACACTACGTTTTTCAACGTTGCCAGTGGCAGACCTCCGTTCTTGCCCGCCCCCGCAGGCTTCTTGGTTGCGTTTTCACGCAGGAACGGGAGTCGAACCCGTGACAGCCAGATCATCGGTCTGGTGCTCAACCGTTGAGCTACCCTTTCGGGCATTGGCGGTAGAATCGACCTTCTTCAGAACCCATGCACGGAACACGCGAGCGACGATTGCCTTTCATCAAGGACAAGCCCCCACGCGCCGCTGGCGCCGGCCGCATCAACCTTGCTTAAATATCGTTATGTCTTTTTTGTCCGATGACGGTGTGGGAAGTGGTCCTAAACGGCACCGCTTTGCGGCGACGCTCCAGGCAGTCGACATTCCGCCTGTCGCCAACATCTATAATGATCCGTCCGTCTGGGATTCGAACAGCCAAACGAGCAGCCGGAATGCCTTGTTAGAAGCAAGGTTTGATCATCCATTTCACCATCAAGTCGCTTTGCTGTAATATTCAGGACTGCCATCGGCAATCTAGGTTCATTGCAATGACAGATCGATCAAACGAGTCAGACTTCCGGACGGACATCGGTCGCGGAATCGGCGACGACGGAAAGCCTTGCACTTTTGTGCGCGTGATTCACGTGCCAACCAACAAAGCTAGTCGGATCGTGCATGGACTTAGCGGACGGCGGACGACTGATATCGCCGTGGAACTTGCGTCGGAACTTTTTGCCAGGTTTCACGAGCGGAAAGTAGATAACGGCCGCGCCGCGGCGCCCGACTCGAAACCTCATTCCGACTAGCGGGGTATCCCATGGATGACGTAGGCGAGCTCGTTGAAATGATTCGTGCTGAACTACTTGCATGGCATCGTACGCCCGAGGGACGTTCGCACGACGCACCAGCATGGTGGCAGGGGATTCATGAACGACTGGACCTGATCAAGGCCAATCGCGATGATTTCGAACGCCTAAGCCGCGCCATCTTGCACTTGGAATATTTCATGGTCGAACTTGGTCCAGTGTCTCCAACCGTCGCCCCGTCCTTTGTAAAGTTCCAGGGAATCGCTGAACGCTCAAATCGCAAGTGACCGAGGTGAGCGTCGAACTCACACAATCGCGAGGCTCTCGACCTCGCCGCTTTACCAGTTTGCGTACCCGGCCGTATGTCGTCGGCGAATCGGAGTTGCAACGATGCCCGTTCACAGGACAATTGATTCCATGGACCCTGCGTTGCGAATCGTCACGACAATTCCGGTTCCCTTACTTTGGAACGACACCGGAGAGCTATCCGCCGTTCGCGATACTTATCTGACTCGGTCGTCGTTGAAGAGCCTCCTGAAGTCTGGGCCAATCGAATTCGTTATCGCCGAGGTTGGCGCCCCATTGCATTGGATCAAGAAGGAATCGTGCTTTGAGTTTTGGAAACGAGGGGTTGAGCCGCACCTTTCCGAGCCCGATGAAACCATTTCACTTGATCGATTTCCCGCGGGCCTTGCCTATCTCGCGTCATTGTGGACGCAAAGCAATGAGCCTCTGTTCGTCCTTCTCGAAGCGATTCACTAAGTAGCAGGCTCGGGTGTCGCACCCGACGTTCCGGGCTTATGAGGCCCCGCTGAGCGCTGGCTCGCCTGCGTCGATTGGAGTGACCAAGGGGAGATTCGAACTCCCACGCCGCTAAGGGCACGACGTTCTGAGCGTCGCATGTCGACCAGTTCCATCACTCGGTCATTTCGATTGCAGCTATCGAATCGTGAACCACGGCCGCGCCGCAGCGCCCGAGTCGACCACAGCATTCCAGCTTGAGAGGCCGGGGGAATGCCGAAGAGTCCACTTTGCATGATTCCAATTTCCCAATAATATGCAGCAGACGCCCAGGCTGCGGCGTTCACCCTGACTTATGCATATGAGGAGCACACGAACATGACGCCCAAGAACACGCTTTGCCTTTGGTACGACAAGGACGCGCTGGAGGCGGCGCAATTTTACGCCGCTACTTTTCCGGATAGTAAAGTGACCGCCGTTCACAAGGCGCCCGGTGACTACCCAAGCGGCAAGGAAGGAGATGTGCTGACGGTGAATTTCACCGTGCTGGGCATTCCCTGTCTCGGTCTTAATGGCGGCTCGGCGTTCAAGCACAGTGAGGCCTTCTCCTTTCAGATCGCGACCGACGATCAGAAAGAGACCGACCGCTACTGGAACGCGATTGTCGGCAACGGCGGCAGCGAAAGTGCGTGCGGCTGGTGCAAGGACCGCTGGGGCCTCTCCTGGCAGATCACCCCGCGCACGCTAACCGACGCGCTGGCGGCGGGTGGCAGCGAGGCCAAACGTGCTTTCGAGGCGATGATGACCATGGGCAAGATCGACGTCGCCAAGATCGACGCTGCGCGGCGGGGCTAAGGTAGGTTTCCAGGCTCATCCACCCATCGAAAACGAAAAGCGCCCAGCGGGAGTTGAACCCGCACTTCCGCCATGGCAAGGCAGTAGGCTACCGCTACATCATGGGCGCGGCGAATCGCTGGTCGAATTGTCAAAGAACAAATCAAGCGTGAGACGTTAGGCCACAGGTCTGAGGCGCAAACGCATGAAACGTTTCGCCTCGTTGTCCTCTGGGCCAGCGCCTTGAGTTTCGAGCAGTGGGCCGGGAGGCGCTCGAATCCTCGTCTGCGGCTTTTCAGGCCACCGCTATGCCATCTCAGCTACCGACCCGTGACTTGTATTTCTCACTTCTACCGCCCCGCGCACGGGCCACTTCGATCGCCCGTGCGCGGTTTGCTTCCCCGCCACCATTTATGCGTAACGACAACAAAAAAGCCCGGCGTCCTTGTGACACCGGGCTTTGGCAGGCAGAACAACTGAGAGCCAAGTGTCACAAGCGCAACGGCAGCGCCATGGTATTACCGCCGCCGGATTGTAGTTGATCCATGATCGAAGTCTGCATTCGCTGCGCGCAATACCTTTCGGCAAACCGTTCTCGCGTCCAACCTGGCCGTAAAAACTTCATCGAAGGAACCATCCAATCAGGCATGTCATGTCCGAGCCGACCGCAACGCCGCGGCCTGGGCCCGTCTCAACAGCTTGGACGCCAGGAGTGCGCCGCAGGTTCACAAACGATTTCAGATTTCTGATCCCGGTTGTTGCAACGACGAACTTTATGTTTGTCGCGGCCCAAGACAGACCAGGTCATTGCGATCGCGGCGCAACCCCCCGCGCGTCTTCGCGGAGGCCGAAGTGGCGCCCCGGCGGGCTGTTTGAGCAGATCAATAGCCGCCTAACTGCGGTGGGCTAGGGATTCCGGCGTTTCTTGTTGCAGAGGGCATTTCGCCGCCTTAGACTTCCAGCGTTGGGACTTTGGATTCGCGGCTGGCACTTTTCTTGCCAGCGATGGGTCGGCATACGTTTCTGGGACAAGCTACTGAGCATCTAACCGTCGATCTTCGAACTGGCTGCCGACCTTGCAGTCGCGTTCGTAATTCTTCGATCGACCGGCCCGACGTCTTTGTCGCGCTCGCTTCCTTCCAGTGGGCCTACCGACTGGCCTACCGATTGGTTCTGCGTTGTCTTTTTATCGCGAGCGCGCGGGACAAATATCGCCGCCTAGCAGAGAGTTCTTCGCCCGCACAAAACTTTGAGAGTTGCCATGCGTTCGTTTCATCGAATACAGAATGCTCTTGTTGCATGTCTAGCGATCATCGTGCTGAGCTTGAGCGCGCCCGCCCAGGCGCAGACAACATCGAATTGGAACGGAACCACTGGCGGCTGGAATGCCCCCGCTCGCTGGTCGACGAATCCGTTTTATCCTGACAACGGCAACGGCGCGCCGACCTACAAGGCAATCATCTCAGGCGGGATCGTCGATCTGAATGTTGACGTCACATTGACGGCGCTCGAACTCAACGGCGGCGCTCTGAATGGATCTGGGAGTATGAACTCCGCAGATTTTAAGCTGGCGGGAGGATCGTTAGGGACGACAGGGCCGATCTCGTTCGGACACGTGGCGCTCAATTCGGGCGTCCTAGCGCGCGATCTCTTGCTGCCCGTCACTAGCAACAGCATTACCGAGATTTCGATCGCCTCGGGCTTTACGCTCACTAATCCAGGGGGCGGCACATTAACGGCCAATGTTCCCGGGCCGGGCGATAAACAATCGTCGGGGCCGGGCTCTTTTGTCAACAACGGCTCGTTTATTAAAACGGGACCGAATCGCTATTATTTGAGCATCCCGACAACCAACAACGGTTTGATCGAGGTTCAACAGAACAATCTACGGATTACCGAGACCGGCACGCATAGCGGAGCGTTTAGCGCTCTTGCCGGAACGCAGTTGGAGTTTACCGGGAATCAGACGCTACTGCCGAGCACCACAGTCACCGGCGCGGGGAGTCTACTTCTACTAAGCGGCAAATCAACCATCGACGGCGAAGTCTCGACCAGTTCCCTGCGTCTGGCCGGGGGAACGCTCGCCGGATCAGGCAACCTACACCCCGGCACGTTCTTGCTCGATTCCGGCGTTCTTGCGCGCGATCTTACGCTGCCAGTCGGAAGCAACACGATTACAGAGATTTCGGTCGCGTCAGGATTTACACTCACCAATCCTGTCGGCGGCACGTTAACGGCCAATGTACCCGGGCCTGGCGAAAAGCAATCGCCAGGGCCAGGCTCCTTTGTCAACAACGGTTCGTTTATTAAAACGGGCCCCAATCGCTTTTACTTGAGCATGCCTACGACCAACAACGGGTTGATCGAAGTTCAACAGAATAATCTACGGATTACCGAGGCCGGCACGCATAGCGGAGCGTTTAGCGCGCTCGCCGGAACGCAGCTAGAGTTCGCCGCGGCTCAGACGCTACTGCCGAGCACGACAGTCACCGGCGCGGGGAGTCTGCTCCTACTGAGCGGCAAATCAACCATCGACGGCGACCTCTCGACCAGCTCCCTGCGTTTGGCCGGGGGAACGCTCGCTGGGTCGGGCAACCTGCACCCAGCCACGTTCTTGCTCGATTCGGGCGTTCTTGCGCGCGATCTTACGCTGCCCGTCGGAAGCAACACGATTACCGAGATTTCGGTCGCCTCGGGTTTTACGCTCACCAATCCTGTCGGCGGCACGCTAACGGCCAATGTACCCGGGCCGGGCGATAAACAATCGTCGGGGCCGGGCTCGTTTGTCAACAATGGCTCGTTTATTAAGACGGGCCCGAATCGCTACTACCTGAGCATCCCGACAACCAACAATGGGTTGATCGAAGTTCAACAGACCAATCTGCGGATCACCGAGGATGGCACGCACGGCGGAACGTTTAGCGCTCTTGCTGGAACGCAGTTGGAGTTCGCCGGGAATCAGACGCTACTCCCAACCGCTAAGATCACTGGCGCGGGTAAGCTGATCGTATTGCAGGGGACGACGTCGATTCACGGAAACAATCTCAATGATTTTTCTGGTGGAACCACCGTCTTCACGGGTGGTCGAGTAGTAATCTCAGACGCTGGATCCGCGCTGGGATCGGCACAGGCGACAATTCAATCGGGGGGAGTCGTTAGCCTTGAATCGGTGGGCAACCTCAACGCGAACCAGGCGTTGGTGCAAGCTGGCGGAACGCTCGCGGTTCGAAGCGAGTTTATTCCGGCAGCAGCGATCGCTCCTGCGTCCGCGGGCACGTTGGGTATCGATACGATTGGCTTTGGGTTGCCCGTCGATCTCGCCGTGCTTGGCAATGGGTCGATGTCGCTCGGATCTTCCACGGTTGGCTCGTATGTGGCGAATACTCTCGGCCCTGGCGCCGGCGCCACCTATCGTCTTGGCGGCGGTGGTGGCACGTTAACGCTCACGCAGCCCAATGTTCTGACCGGCAACCGGCCGCTGGTGATTGTTGGGCCGGGAACCGTCGTGCTATCGGCGCCGCAGGACTTCGCCGGTGGGGTCAGCATTCAGTCCGGAACGCTCGGCCTGGGCAACGCCGGCGCGCTCGGCGTGGGACCCGTCCTGATGCAAGGCGGAGGATTGGCGGCGGTTGGATCACCGATCACTGTTGGCAACGCCATTACATTAGGCGGAAACATAACACTCAGTGGCGATCAAGATCTCACCTTCGCCGCGAACACCAAGCTCATCGGCAGCCGCACCATTACGGTCACCAACAGTGGTCTCACCACGTTCAACGCCAACATTATCGAAGACGCCAGCGGGCGAGCGTTAACCAAGGATGGGCCTGGCACACTCGTTCTACAGTCCGCAAATCTATTCTCCGGTGGACTGACTGTCCGTGGCGGCAAAGTGATTGTCGCTACCAGCCAACACTACCAGGGCAATACCTCCGTTACGACAGGGAGTACGTTGGATTTGCATGGCGATTTGAACAGCACCGGTTCGCTGATCGTTTCGATTGGCAGCGTTCTGCAAGGCGAAGGCAAGGTGACAGGCGCCACGACGATTGGCGCTAATAGCATTTTGTCGCCAGGAGCGAGCCCCGGTCAGTTCAGCTTTGGCGCCGGTCTGACGCTTCAGAATACTTCGGTGTTCAAGTGGGAACTTGGGGCACTGACGACAAGCGATCCAACGAATTGGGACCGACTTGAGTTGACCGGTGGACCGCTCAGCGTGCTGTCAGGCGCTAAACTGGAAGTCGACTTCGTGGGCTCGGCCAGCGGTCCGAATTCCGGCGCCGCATTCTGGAACAATACAAAACGGTGGGGAAATGTGATTGACCTGGGGCAATTCGCGACAAATCCCACGGGCGCGTTTCAGTTTCTTATCGACAATTCGCCTTGGTCTCAGTACGGCGCATTCAGCACCACACTTGCACAATCGGGCGCCGGAATCGATTTGGTTTGGACGCCTGTCCCTGAACCGGCAACATGGGTGCTGGCGCTCGCGGGCATCGCCACTCTCTACGGCGTTACAAAACGGCGACGCCTATCCAGATAATCCCGGTCGTCAGTAGAAGACGAGGGATTCGTGCTTAAAGTGTCAAACGCACGTGGCGCGAGCGATGTCGAGGAGACCGAGCAAGGTCTCCTCATCTCTGGATTCGCGAATGCAGGCCGAGAATCGCTGTTCGATCAACCAGCGCAGCCGAGGCGCATTCTTCGTCATTCCGCCGGACAAAACGACGGCCTGCCAATCTGTTTCCGAAAAGCGTTCTGCGAGCCGGGCATAGTTTTCGGCCAGCGAGCGATAAGCCGCCAGGAATAGCGCGCCGACATGAAGGTTGTCGGTCGTAATCCGGTCAATGCTGCCGTGGTCCCCCACCGGACTGCGAAAGAACGCCAAATCGACCTGTAGATCGGTCTCCGATACTTCCTCCACCTTCCGCTGGATTGTTTTCCATGGATCGGCGAGCGCGACCCCTTCGGCCCTCGCCAATTCCGTCAACAGATCGACAATCACATTCAGCGAACGACCGGCGGGAATATGCGTCACCGTGTCGAGATAGTCGCCGAAAAAATACTTCCGGCTCTGATAGGCGCCGGGCCGAAACGTTGGCGTCCGGCGGCTCACTTGCGAGCCCGTCGAAATATTGAGCGAGAGTTCTCCGCGCTGCAAATTCGCTCCGCGCAAGGCAGATTGCTGGTCGCCGTACGAGCCGAACAATTCGAATCTGCGGCCGGCAAGCGTTGCCGTTCCCACGCAGTCTTCCGTCAGCGAAAGAACCGGCAAGCGCACCGCACCCAGGCCGATGGATGCCAGCGCGGGGCGATGCCACTCGTCGCGCGCGAGATCGAGTAACCCGATCGCCTGCGTCGCGTGCATCGGTATCGGGCGGCCGGCGAGTTGCGCGATCGCGAAGTCCGCAACGCAAGCGGGTATCACATTACTAGGAAGCTCGCCCCGAGCGGCTAGCCAGGCGAGCAAGCTGGTTGTGGACCCCGGTTGCAATTCCCGCCCTAAGTGAATGAGCTCGCCCGTTCTTTCCCAAGTGGCGTGCAGTTGTTCGAACAACGAGCCCTCGCTGCCGTTCGACTCCAGCGTGCGCTGATCGCGCCACGAAAGATAGTTCGTCACAGGCCGGGCGCGCTCATTGAGCAGAATCAGACCACCCATCTGACCAGCAAAATAAACTCGCTTGGCCTCTGGGCTCTGCTCCATCAAGATCGAAAGGACTTCGTCGACTGTCGCGCAGATCTCGCTCGGATCGATCTCCAACCAGCCGCTCGGAATTCCACGCTTGGGCGCGGGGAAGGGGCGCGAGACCGGAGGATGCACTGCACCCGCCGCCAAATCAAGCACCGCTCCCTTGACGCTCGTCGATCCGATGTCGATCCCAAGTGCTTGCACGACACGTCCTTTATGCGTCTTCAGCGACAGCTTTATGCGTCTTCAGCGACGACGGGATTCGTCAGGGCGCCGATGCCATCGATTTCGATGGTGACGGTATCGCCTGGTTGCAGGAAGATCGGCGGCTTTCGTGCGCCACCGACGCCGTGGGGCGTGCCCGTCAGGATGACCGTTCCCGCCGCCAGCCGAGTGCTGCCGCTGAGGAACTCGATCAAAGTCGGCACGTCGAAGATCATGTCGTTGGTGTTCCAGTCCTGCATCGTCTGACCGTTCAGGATCGTGCGGATGCCCAGCGAATTTGGGTTCGTGATTTCATCCGTGGTCGTCAGGCAAGGCCCCAGCGGACAGAAGGTGGTAAACGTCTTTCCGCGGCACCATTGACTGCCGCCGAACTTCATCTGCCAGTCGCGCGCGCTAACATCGTTGGCGCAGGTGTAGCCCAGTACGTAGTCGAAGGCGCTGGCCTTCGACACGTTATGACACTCCTTCTTGAGGATAACCGCCAACTCGCATTCATAGTCGACGGCGTCGCTCTTAAGTCGACGCGGTAAGACGATGGGATCGCCAGGATTCTGTAACGTTCCGCTGTTCTTCATGAAGACGACCGGGAACTCGGGGATCGGCTGGTTGCCTTCCGCCGCGTGCTGCCGGTAGTTCAGACCGATGCAAATAATGTCGCGCGGCTCAAGCGGCGCGAGCAGTTTTGCGACTTGAGCGACTTCGCCCGTATCCTTGCGTGGGCCAAACAGATCGCCGCTCAAACGCGTGATCTTGTCATCGGGATGCAAGCGACCTAGGTTCTTTTCGCCCGTGGGCGACTGGTAACGAACAATCTTCATTTATGTCTCCGCAGATTAAATGGGCTTCAATTAATTTGGACACCAGTCAGGTCGGCCGCTCGGCGCAACTGCTCCAGAACATCGTTCGGCAGATTGATTCCTTCGACGAGCGCCCGGCGATGATGATTCCATTCCCTCTCGCCAGGCAACAGCAGACGGCCCGTGTCTTCGGCAGTGGGAGCCGAATGAATCTCGTCTATCAGCACCTTAAGACGCTGATCAAATTCGGTGGCCCCAGAGATCGCCGCCACGTCAATGACCGTGAACGATGCGTTGTGCCGTGACGGAAGGCCTGGTTCATCGAAGATCCAACTTCCCACCTGCCATGTCATTGCCCCACCGGGAAGAATGGCCGAGAGGATCTCGCACCACAGGCCGAAGCCGTATCCCTTGTGACCTGCCATCGGCGCCAGTGACGCATTCTGAGGATAGAGTCGTCCGTCGCTTGTCGGCTGACCATCTGGACCGATGAGCCAGGTCGATGGAATCGGATCGCCCCGTTGAATTGCGGCATACACCTTTCCGCCAGCCACGGCAGCGGTGGCAATATCGAGCAGAATCGGATCGCCGCCGGCCACCGGAATGGCATAAGCCAGCGGGTTGCTTCCAAGTACCGCTTTGCGGGAGCCGGGCGCAGCGACGCTTGGGATATCGTTGCCAGTTACCATCGCGATGAAGCCTTCGCGCGCGGCCAGAGCGGCGAAGTAGCCCGCCGCGCCAATGTGACCTGTATTCCGAAGTCCGACGTATGCAATGCCGAACTGCCGAGCCTTCTGCATGGCCTGCCGGATCGCGAACAAGCTACCGACTTGACCGAGCGACGACTGGCTATCGATGATCGCCCAGGCCGGGCCTTCTCGTTCGATGCGCGGCTCGGCAGTGGCCTGATAGCCGCCGCCCTGAAGTTTCTTGATGTACCCTGGCAGCAATTTGGTTCCGTGCGTGAAGACCCCCATCGCATCGGTGGTCACCAACGCTTCTGCGGTACTCTCCGCATGCGTCCCACTCATTCCGCAGGAGAGCAGCATCGCCATGACGCGTTGCTGTAGGTCCGCCATCGAAATCGCGCTCATCGTCGCATCTCCATCGGCACTAAGAGACCGCAAGGGTCTCGATTCATCCACACGCACTCCAGGCGCCGCTTGCTCTATGTCAACGATTTAACTCGCCGATGTGGCTCGCCGCACCATCTCGCAGATCTCAACCGTTCGGCGAGTAATTGCTGCTCCATCCGCCGCGTCGACACATTCCGGCGGCATGAGTTCACGTCCGATGCCGACAGCGCACGCTCCGGCTTGGAACCAGGACGTCAGCGCTTCGGCAGATACTTCCCCTAATGAAGTGGGCAACAGCTTTGACCACGGGCTTGGACCGAGGATCTGCCGAATGAAGTCAGGTCCGCCGGTGGCCCTGGCCGGGAAGAACTTGACGATCTCCACGCCAAGCTCCTCCGCCGTCGCAATCTCCGTAGCGGTCTGGCAGCCGGGGATGTACGCGATCTTTCGCCGATTGCAGAGTCGCGCGATCCCTTCGTGGAAAGAAGGTCCCACGATGAAGTTTGCGCCGTGCGCAATGTAAAGAGCAGCCGTCGCCTCATCAATGATTGAACCCGCGCCCAGGATCAATTTCGGAAGTTCCGTTGCGCAGTGGAGCGACAATGCCTTGAAGACATCGATCGCATGGTCCGCTCTGTTCGTGAATTCGAACACACCCACTCCGCCCGCCGCAACCGCATCAACGACGAGGCAGGTTGCCTTCGGATCGTGGTGATTGAAGACGGGCAAAAGCCGCTCGTCGAGGATTCGCTGGAAAACGTCAAGACGCGTGAAGCGAGCCATGCTCATTCCTGCGGTATATGTTCCGAAACCAAATGCCCCCACCGCGGCCACAATCTTTCGGCAACGCCGGGCAAAACGGGGCCGCTGCTGCCGCTCTCGCTGGCCTTTCCCGCGCGAACATCAATCGACGTTCAGACGAACTTCTACTCGACCAGACCGCGAACAACATAAAGAGGAAGCGGCGTCCCAGGCATGGCACTCGGTCTCCGCGAATGCGACGCTAAAACCTGAGCAGTGGGCGACAGAGGGAGATTGTCAGATAATCTAATCTAACCCGGGCGCCGGTCAAGCCGCCTACCAGTGCGTTGCCCTGTGCGTTGCTCCACGATCGTCCAAGTGCGACGATCGCTTCCACTGTTGCGTTGAGACGGAACTCTACGGCACATGTCGCCGGCTGGTCGTGGCGAAGTTTGGTGCTTCCCCCTCAAGCGGAGGTTAAGATGTCGCCTGGAACGGGGCAGTAACTCGATCCACAAAAACCGATACGGCTTGCAATCGAGCGAGGAGGCAGCGACGAACATGCATTCTAGTCGAACACCCATTCGGGCGAATTCTAGAACGGTCAAGTCAACTCCCCTTCTGCTGTCAGCGACGCTCATGGCGGCGATACTGGCGACGGCAGCGCTGGCAACTGCGGCGCTGGACGCTAACGACGCGCCAGCAGCGCCACCTTCCTCAGTTCCACCTCCGGCAGCGCCACCAGCCGCGCCGGCGCCGGAACCGGCGGCAAAGCCTTCGGCGCCAGAGCGACCGCGGCTCGTCGCGCAGGCGGGGCATGTCACTGACGTCACGTCGCTGGCAGTCTCGACCGACGGGCGACTGTTTGCCACCGGCAGCAGCGACGCGCGGATTGTGATTTGGGACGGACAGACCGGGCGCGAGCTGCGCGAACTACAATTACCCGCCTCGCGTCAAAACTCGGTTTCGGCGCTGAGCTTCTCTCCGGATGGCTCGATCCTGATGGCCTCGACTCCCTACGCAGACACACAGTCGGGGCCTTACGTCTGGGACGTCACCAGTGGCGACTTGATTTTGCCGTTGGCCTTGCCCAACGCCGACGATTGGGTCTTCTCGCCCGATTCGCAATCGCTGTTTGCCGGCGGCAAGCGCTGGAAACGCGCAGCAGGATCGACGCAATTCGGCGAGCCACAGGCGTTCCAAGACGACGTCCGTTGCCAGGCAATCGATCCCGCCGGAAAATGGATCGCGCTGGGCGACAGTTGGGGACGGGTGAGAATTCTGAGCGTCGCGAATCTCAAGCCGCTCACCGAATTGCAGATGGTTGCCACGCCCAACGACGCGGCAGCAGCTTCTGGCGAGGGTATCAACGCCATCGCGGTCTCGCCCGATGGAAAATGGCTGGCCCTGGGTGGACAACACGGCACAGTAGCGCTGGCCTCGACCGCAGACTGGAAAGTTGGCGAGCGACGCGCGATCAACGACGTAGTGCGGCGTTTCAGCTTTTCGCCGGACGGTAAATCGCTGGTCGTCTACGCCGCGCATGAGATCATCGTGCTCGAGTGCGCATCGGGCAAAGAAGTTCGCCGCTTTGAACGCGACCAACGCGTGCTCTCCGGGGCGTTCTCGCCAGACGGTCGCACTGTACTGACAGGCCACGCGGATCGCAACGCGCGAACTTGGGATGCTGAATCCGGCAAACTGCAGGCGATGCTGTCGGGCGCCTTCGGAGCGGTGCAGGCGGTTACGCACGCCGACGGCGGCAAGCTAATCGCCGCGCACGACACGGCCGGCGTGTTGACCCTATGGAATACTGCAGACGGCAAAATCGTTCGGCAGGCCACCACTGCAGAGCCGTTCGGCGGTCTCGGTCAGGCGCCCCCGTTCCAAGAGCCGCCGGCAATCGAGGACGCCGCGCCAGCAGCGCCACCGGCCGCGCCAGCAGCGCCACCGGCCCCGCCTGCTGCTCCACCGGCTCCCCCTGCCCCGCCAGCGCCAGCCGCTGAGGGGGACGCGGGTCCGGTCGCCAATTTAATCGCCCAGCGGCTGAGCATGGCGGACGTGTTCGACAACCTGAGCGAAGGAAATTGGGAACAGCACAACGAGCGCGGACTCCATCCCTCGCCATCGCGCGAAGCAGCGTATTCGGGCGACGGCGCCACGCTGGCCGACGCGGAAACCGCGGCCCTCTATGACACGGCGAGCGGAAAACGGCGCGACCTCACCATCGGCGCCCCCGACGTCCCCGCCGCTGGGCTACTCACGATCTCTCAGGACGGACGGTTTGCCGTGGCGGCGCTACCTACCAGCCAGTTCCTGACCCGCGAGCACTGGTTGTTCTCGTTGAAGTCAGGCAAGCCAGTCAGTCAGATTCACAAAGCGGCCTTCCTTGATGGTCCGCACGCCGCCGCCATCTCGCGAGACAACGTCTGGGTCGCCACGACTTCGCAGTTCGGCGAGCTGCGCGTCCTGGCGGCCGGAACCGGCAAGCTGCAGAAACGCGTTCAGCTCGAAATCGGCGACGGCGAGACGCTCGCGTTCTCGCCCAACGCGGCGCAGATCGCCATCAGCGCGCTCGACGGTTCCGTCAAGCTTTATGACCGCGCGAGTGGTCAGCTCGTCAAGAAACTGACCGGACACGAGGCGCCGGTGAAAGGGATTACATTCCGCGCCGACGGCCAGCGAATATTGACTGTCAGCGACGACGGCACAGCGCGGATCTGGGACCCGCGCTCCGGCAAGGAACTGCTGAAGCTGGTCGAGAAAAACGATCCGGCGCTCGTCGACGCGTTCTTTCTCCCTGATGGCCAATTCGTCGAGATCCAGGCCAGTGGCGTCACGACGCTGCGCGCTGAGCCGAACGCCAGCGAGGCGTCGGATCGCCGCCTGACGCGCCCTGGCGAACAGGTGGAACGAGTCGGCCACGACGCCAAGGGCAGCCGTGTGATCGTCTCGACCAGCAGCCCCAAGGATCGGGCGATGGAAGAACACCTATCGGGCGCTGGCTCAAAGTCTGGCCGCTTGCTGCTCGTTGACCTGACGCCCGCCAACGCCAAGGCGCTCGTCGAGCCGACGGAACTGGTGCTGCAAGACCGCAACAAGATGCGGACGTCGGCCGGCCTGTCTGGCGCCTTTGGAGCTGGTGGGCGCGAGATCGTTTCCGTCAGCAACACCGGCACTGTGCGAACCTGGAGCGCCGACGGCGTCAAAACGCGGCAGCTGGATTTAGACCCGCGCCTGCTGAACCAGAGCTTCGACACGAACACCATGGAGGATGGACGTTACTTCATGTTGTTTACCGGCGACCTGAACTGCTACGTCTGGCAGGTGGCCAGCGGTAAGCGTCTGGATCGCCTGTCGCCCAAACTTGGCGCGCTGTCGATTTCGCGCGACGGTCGCCTGGCCCTTGTTGGTAGTGAGCTGGACGAGAATCAGCCCCTCGCGCTATTCGACCTGGCCACAGGCCGCATTTTGCAGAACTATCCGAACGCCAAGAACGGCGCGATCTCCCCCGATGGACGGCTGGTCTTCACCACCCCGCTCGATGGCACGGTGCGGATACTTCAGGCCGCCAGCGGCAGAGAGACGCGGCGCATTCGCGTGGCCGACAAGCCGAATGTCTCAGGCGATTATTTTGTGAACGGCCTGACGTGCTCCCCTTCTGGCAAGTTGCTGGCAACGCGCGACGAGAACGGGCTGAAGATCTGGGAGATAGGCTCCGGCAAGCTTCAATGCGATCTGGAACGTCCGCAGGTCATTGTGGCGGGGCAAGTGGATCGCGCCGAATTGAGGCCGACTGACGTGCTGCAATTCTCCTTTTCGGCCGACGAGCGCTGGCTAGCGGCGACAACGTTCTCGCGCCAAGTGCTGATCTGGGACGCCAAGACGGGCAAGATCGACCGCGTGATTGACACGCCCGCCGTTACCTTGGGAGAAGTCAGCTTCTCGCCCGACGGCAAATTGCTGTTGCATGCGGGCGCGGATGATTCGCTCTATCTCTGGGAGCGCGAAACCGGCCAGCTCGCCTGCCGCCTGTTGATGCTCGACGACCAGAATTGGGCCGTCGTCGATGGCGCCGGTCGATATGACGGCGCTGCCGGCGGTGATGTCCGCGGTTTGCACTGGGTCGTCAAGAGCGAGCCGATCGATCTCGATCAGCTCAAGGAACGTTATTACGAGCCGGGCCTACTCGGCAAAAAGCTCGGCACGATCCAAGAACCGCTGCGCGACGTGGAAGCCTTTAACACCTTGAAACTAGCGCCGCGAGTGACGCTGGGCACGGCGGCAACGGACAAGCCGAACTGGAAGTTGCAACTCGATAATCGAGGAGGCGGAATTGGCCGCGTCGTCGTTAAGCTCAACGGCAAGGAGATCAACGCCGACGCGCGCGGCGCAAACGCCGACCCCAACGCCGAAGCGGTCCAGGTTCCCATCGAACTGCCACTGGATCACCCATTGATTGCTCCGGGCAAGCGCAACGTGGTCGAAGTTGTCGCGTATAACCAGGAAGGCTATTTACGAAGCCGCGGCCTCGATCTGGCGTTCGATGCGCCGGAGCCGCCGGAAGAGCAGCGCCCCCAAGTTTGGTTGATCGCCGCCGGCGTCTCCGACTATCGCGGCGACGCGCTCGACCTGCGCTACGCTGCTAAGGACGCGGAGGACATGACCGCGGCCTTTTCGATCGCCGCGAAACGGCTCTTCGGCGCCGATCGAGTTCACGCGACCATTCTGAGCTCCGCCAGCAGCGATGATGCCTTGCGTCCGACGCGCGAGAACCTGGTCCGCGCGTTCGAGGCGGCCAGGAAAGCACAGCCGATCGACATTCTGGTCGTCTACCTGGCCGGCCACGGCGTGACGCATGGCGGACAGGACGGAGACTTCTATTATCTATGCGCCGACGCCCAAAGCAGCGACCTGCGCGACGCCGACGTCCGCGATCGAGTGGCGATCTCGAGCGCCGGGCTGACGGAGCTGATCAACCAGGTCCCTGCGCTCAAGCAGGTCCTGATTTTGGACACTTGTGCCTCAGGCAGGCTCATTGAGCAACTGACGGAGAAGCGCGAAGTCTCTTCGAGCCAGACCCGCGCGCTCGAACGTCTGAAAGACCGCACGGGCGTTCACGTGTTGGCCGGCTGCGCGGCCGACGCTGTAAGTTACGAGGCCTCGCGCTACGCGCAGGGCGTATTGACGTATAGTTTGTTGATGGGAATGCAAGGCGCGGCGCTGCGCGAGGATGAGTTCGTTGACGTCGAGCGATTGTTCGGCTATGCGGCAGACTCCGTGCCGACGCTGGCCCGCGATATTGGCGGCATTCAACGCCCCACCATCGCTACGCCTCGCGGCGGATCGAGCTTCGACGTCGGGCAGATGGCGACCGAAGATCGAGCGCAATTGCATCTCTCGCCGGTGCGGCCTCTGGTCGTGCGGAGCGTCTTCCAGGAAGAAACCAGCTTCGACGATGTGCTAGGCTTGAGCAAACGCGTCGACGACGATGTCCGCGCCCGATCTGCCGAAAAAGATGCCCGCCTCGTCTTCGTCGATGGACGCGATCTGCCGAATAGCTTCCGCGTTGTCGGACGCTACCAGACAAAAGACGGCAAGACGACCGTCAACGCCAACGTCTTTCAGCAGCAAAAACAGGTCCGCAAGTTCACCGTCACAGGGGATGAGAAAAAACCGGACGAGCTCGCTCGCAACCTGGCGGCGGAGCTTGAGAAATCCATTGTGACGGCGCCGGCCAAGTAGTGCAGCGGCTCAGGAATCGCCGAATGTCGACCTCTATTCAACCGTTCGCAGTCCGCGGCGTCTTGACGTTGCTGGTGCTCGCTTGTTGCAGCGCTTGCTCGCGTCCGCCGGCCACGATCGATGGCCACGCGGCCCAGCAAGCTGCGGGCGGACGTCATGCGCTGCTCGTCGGCTGCGGACAGTACGAATTGGGCGAGGCCTGGCGCTTGTATGGGCCGGAAAATGATGTCGCGCTGTTTGGCGAATTACTCCGACGCCAGTTCGGTTTTGCCGACCGTGATATCGTTAAGCTTGTGGCAGCTGGCGGCCCTCGCCGGCGGCCGACCCGCGAAAATATCGAGCGCGAGTTCGCGGCCCTCGGCGAGCGAGCGCGGCCTGGCGATCAAGTAGTCATCCTACTGGCGGGGCACGGCTCGCAGCAGCCTGACCAGCAGCCACCATTGGCCGACGACCCAGAGCCTGACGGCAAGGACGAGGTATTCCTGCCGGTCGACGCCGGCAAACCGGTCGCGGGCCAATCGAACATCCCACGCGGCATTGTCGACGACGAACTGCATCTCTGGCTAAAGCGAATCGCGGCTCGTGGCGCTGAGGTGTTGATCGTATTCGACGCTTGCCACTCCGGCACCGCGATGCGCGGCGCTAGCGACGAACGAATGCGAGAGATCCCAGTCGAAGCGATCTTCTCCGCAAGCGCCGTGGCGGAAATGGTGGAGCGCGAGGAGCAGCAAGGCGTCGGCCGTGGCGTCGCAAGACCGAGCGGATGGGAAGTTGACGCGCAGCTGCCGAACGTCGTCGCTCTTTACGCTGCGCAGGCGCACGAGACGGAACCGGAACGCCCGCTGCCGCCTGGTGGCGACGATCACGGCCTGCTGACGTTCACGCTGTGCGAAGTTCTGACGCAAGAACCCGGCGTCCGCTATCGCGATCTGCCGCAGCGGATCTTCGACGCCTACACGCGCACGGGCAAGCCCCGCCCGACGCCATTCGTCGAAGGCAAAGACCTCGATCGCAGCGTATTGGGGATCGAGCGCCGCCGCGCGCCGATCGAACTGAGCCAATCCGCAGACGGCCATGCGCGCGTCAATGTCGGCCGCTTGAACGGACTGACGGAAAATTGCGTGCTGGCGGTTTTTGCGTCCGAGGCCGATCCGGCGCGCGACGCACCGCTCGCCCACGCGAAGATCGAATCTTGCGGCGTCACCGAGTCGATCGTGACGCCTGTCGCGCAGAATGGGGCGCCGACGCCGACTGCGCTTCCCAAACAGGGGCGTTGCGCCGTAATCGCGCTCGATTATGGCGACCTGAAGGTCGCGATTTTTGTCAATCGCGAGGGGCAGCCGGGGCAGAACTCTTTAGCTGCTGCGCTCGACGCGCTCGCCACGGAGCTCGCCTTGCTGGCGTCTCGGCCGGGCGCGCTCCACCGGATCGCACTGCAACTGAGCGACGCGACCTGGGTTTTGCAAGCGCGCGGCGGCCGCTTAGAACTGCTCCCCGCGACCGCTGCGCTCGTCAAAGACGACACCGACCTGCCGGTTGGCATTACGCCGCTGCCGCTGGTAGATTCTGATCCGACCAAGGAAGTCGTCGGATACTTACAGCAAATCTATCGGGCGCAGAACTTGCTTCGCCTGGCCAGTTGGCGCGCGGAAGAGTTGGTCAAATCGGACGCTGCATCTTCCGACGGCTGCCAGGCGCGTTTGGAAATGTTGCAATTCGCCAGCAAGGCCGACGCGGAGGGAAAATTCTTGGACTGGCAAAACGGTCCGCCGGCGCTACGGTCGGGCGATCTCGTCTGCTGGCGCGTAACGAACACTGGAACGAGCGCCCTCGACATTACGCTGCTGTTCGTCGACAGCCAATGGACAATCACGCCCGTCTTTCCGCGCCCCGTCGCGCTCGACCGCGCCAATCGCCTACGTCCGGGCGAGCATTATCAGACCGCGGCCGCGACGATCAACGCTAAGACGCTGGGGGATGAGCACATTGTGTTGATCGCCGTAGGTGCGAGCGGCGCGCAACCCGTCGACTTTACGGCGCTGGCTGAACAGAGCTTTCAACTTGCTCAAGAGAAAGAGCAGGCCACTCGCGGCGCCGGGCCTCGCCCACTGGATTCGCCCCTGGGTAGGTTGCTGCGGTATTCGAGCTATGGTTTTCAGGAGGGCGTCCGCCGCGGTCAGGACGCCGCCGACATTCAGCAAAGCGCATTGCGCGCCGTTTCCTGGCGAGTCCTGCGAGACTAGGACGACATAGGCTCGCTTTTTGCCGGCGGTTGGCAATATTGGTAAGCTCGAAGTCAGCACGCGCGCAGCCGTCGATCGGCCGAACCAACGCGAGACCATTTCAATGAATCCGCCGCCAGCCAGCGAACCCGAGCCGGGCAACGCGCAAACCGCTCAGCAATGGATCGACGAAGCGACGGCGCGGTTCACCGCGGCCTGGGACAACTGGCAGAGCGGACCGCCGCCAGGCATGAAATCGTTCGTTGCCGATCTGCGAGTCGAGCAGCGCTCGTTGTTGCTCCCCGCGCTAGCGCTCGTGGATATTGAATGCCGCGCGCGCCGCGCGCTCCCGTACAGCTGGCTCGATTATACGCGAGAGTTTCCGGAGTTGGCCGAGTACGAGCTCGATCCGGCCTCGTGCCTGCGCCCCGCCAGGGCGAGCGCGACGGACGAGGCGGGGATCGCGACGCGAGTCTTCACGGGCCCAACCATCGACACAGCGCCCCCGGATATGCCGCCGTGGATCGGCAAGTATCGCGTGGTCGCGCAGCTCCCTTCGGGCGGGCAGGCCGATTTGTATCGGGCGGTCCATCCGAGCCTGCACAAGGACGTTGTAATCAAGCTGCTGCGCAATGAAATGACGCAAGACCCATTTCACCAGGAGTTGCTGGCGAAGGAGGGCCGTCTGCTGGCGGCGCTCGACCATCCGAACTTGGCGCGAGTTTACGACGCCGACGTTCACGAAGGGCGTCCTTACCTGGTCATTGATTTCATCCCTGGGCAAACGCTCGAGCAATATGCGGCGTCGCGCAAGCTCTCCGTTGAACGTTCCATGGCGATTGTGGCCACGCTGGCCCGGGCGGTCGCCGCGGCGCATCAACAGGGAGTAGTCCACCAGGACATTACGCCGCGCAATGTGCTGATCGACCAGAACGGACAGCCACGGCTGATCGATTTCGGTCTGGCGATCGTGAACAACGCCTGGCAGCAGAGCGAGCCGGTCGCCGGTGGCACGGCGCTGTTCATGTCTCCGGAGCAAGCCCGCGGCGAAACGGTGAAGCTCGATCCTCGGACCGACGTCTTCGGATTGGGCTCGATCCTCTATTTTCTGCTTTCAGGACATCCCCCGTTCGAGGCCGGCCCGCGCGGCGGCGCGCTCGACAGGGCCCGCCGCTGCGACGTTGACGTCTCCCCGTTGACGACCGCTGGCGCGCCGCGCGCCGCACGCCTCCTCTGCCAGCGCGCGCTGGCCAACGCGCCGTCTGCTCGCTACGCTACTGCCGAGCAGATGGCCCAAGCGATCGAGCGATTGCTTCGCTGGCGTCGAGCGCGGATGGCTCTCCCGCTCGTTGCTACCACAGTGGCCGTCTTGCTGCTCGTCGGCGCAGTAGCAGTCTGGTCACGCCCCTTGCCGCCGGTGAACGGCGCGATGAACGTCAAAGTCCAACGGGCGTCGCGTGTGGAGCCGGTCGACGCCAGCGTGGCGCCACTCTTGACGGGCGAGACGTTCAACCTGCACATCGTAGCGCCGGCCGGCGTGTATGTGACGCTGTTTGAAATCAACGGCTTGGGAGCGCTCGGCGAATTGAAACGGTGGCCCCCTGCAGCGCAAACGCAGGACCTGTGGTTCCCCGGCACGCTCAAGCAGCCGGCCGGCACCGAAGTGCTGTTTGTCTGCATGCGGCGCAAATCAGCCGTTACGCTGGACGAAGTCGCTGCGCTTTGGCCTGCGCGGGCCGGTTGGCCAACTTTGCCGGAGAACGCACTCTTGGAGATCGATCGCGAGCGCGTTCGCAATCCAGAGCGAGACGTCAACCCAACCGATCCGCGCGCCGACGCGCTGGTCGATATCCACGAGCGACTCAACGCGCTACGCAGCGAACTAATTAAGCACTGCGACGAAATGCGTGGCCTGGCCTTTGTGCAACAATCGCGAGAATGACACAGCCGCCAGTTTCCGTGCTTCCGATCGGTGGCACCATAATGTCCTGCCAAGAATCGAACTGAAATCACAGCATCCATCCGTAAACTGAATCCACAACGGTCGTTCCATTCAAATCTGGGCATCTGTATGCGATTTTTCCTTGCGTCGATCTTAGTGCTGGTGTTTTACGTCAATCTGACTGCCGGCGAACTGCCCGATATCCTGTGGATCACGTGCGAGGATATCGGTCCCCACCTGGGTTGCTACGGCGATGGCTACGCCACGACACCGAACCTTGACGCGCTGGCCGCCAAGGGGATGCGGTATACGAATGCGATATCGAACGCGCCGGTTTGCGCGGTGGCGCGCACCACAATTATCTCGGGCATTTATCCGCCGTCGATCGGCGCGGATCACATGCGGTCGCTCGTCAATCTGCCCAAAGATTTTCGCATGTTTCCGCATTTCTTGCGCGACGCCGGGTACTACGCCACGAACAACAGCAAGGAAGATTACAACCTGGAGAAGACTGGCCGCGTTTGGGATGTATCCAGCCGCAACGCGCACTGGAAAACTCGAAAGCAGGGCCAGCCGTTTTTTGCCGTGTTCAATCTGACGATTTCGCACGAGTCGCAGATTCGGAATAAGATCGAAGAGTCGAACCGGATCCACGATCCAGCGAGGGCGCGCGTGCCGGCCTATCATCCGGATACGCCGGAAGTGCGGCGAGATTGGGCGCAATACTACGACCGGATCACGATGATGGATCGCGAGGCGGGCGACAACCTCCAACAACTTCAAAAGGCAGGACTGTCGGACAACACGATCATCTTCTTCTACAGCGATCATGGTTCCGGCATGCCACGCAGCAAGCGATCAGCTTGCAACTCGGGCTTGAATGTGCCGTTTATTGTGTACTTTCCTGAGAAGTGGCGGCATTTGGCGCCGAAGGATTATCAACCAGGTGGCGCCTCAGATCGGCTCATCAGTTTCATTGACTTAGCTCCGACCGTGCTGAGCCTGGCAGAGATCAAACCGCCGGAATGGATGCAAGGAGCCCCTTTTTGTGGGAAGTACGAGGCGCTCGAGCCGGAATTCAGTTTTGGTTTTCGCGGTCGAATGGACGAGCGGTACGATCTGGTGCGCAGCGTGCGCGACAAACGCTACATGTACGTTCGGAACTACATGCCTCACCGCATCGCTGGCTAGCATGTGTCGTACATGTTCGACACGCCGACAACTCAAGTCTGGCATCAGCTTTTTGAACAAGGAAAACTCAACGCTGCCCAGTCGACCTTTTGGCAAACGAAGCCCGTTGAGGAACTCTATGATTTGAAGACGGACCCGGATGAAGTGAACAACCTTGCGGGCCTCGATAAATACCGTGAAGTAGTCGCCAATATGCGGGATGCGCAGCAGCAGTGGGAAAGGCGAATCAAGGATGCGGGCTTCCTTTCCGAATGGGAGATCCATTCGCGGTCCAAAGGATCATCGCCGTACGAAATGGGACATGACGCCAGGCAATACGATTTCGAAGCCGTGTTCGCAGCTGCGAATCTGGCCAGTTCGTTGCGAGAGGCCGATTTACCCGAAATTGCCAAGCTGCTTCACAGCAACGATCCGGCCGTTCGGTATTGGGGCGCAATCGGACTTCTGGCCCAGGAGAAGAAAGGCGTTGCCATCGGGCATGACCAACTTGTTGACGCTCTGAAAGATGCTTCACCGATCGTTCAAATTACGGCTGCTGAGGCAATCGGCCGCTTCGGGACGCCTCAGGACACGGCCGCCGCGTTGAAAGTGCTGCTCCATTACGCTCAGCCGGAGGCCGATGCGTATCTTTCCATGGCGGCCTGGAATTCATTGGATTATCTGGACGAGCAGGCACAATCCGCCGCGCAAGAGATCCACGATCTCTCCCCGGCCCCTAAGAATCCGCCGCCCCGCTATGGCGATTACGGTAAGAGATTAAAACAGGAAACGATCGTCGATTTGCACTAGTCGTATGTGCCCGGGCCAGCACTCAGCACAAGACCGAGCGCTCCAAGTAGACGTCCTTCTAAAGTAGGGCTTCGCTAAGAAACGGATCTACACCGAGAAGGGGTCGGGCGCGTCGCACCAACGACCGGGACTCGAACCGTGACTCTCAAAACGATGAGACGGCGATGTATTGGTTGTCTGGCGGCCGGATCAAGTGGGACGATCGGCGCCGCATCTCGCGACGGTGTTATCTACGGACCTAGCTGCCTGTTGAAAAACGCCGTCGTGGCGTTTTTCAACCTCGCCCGGCGCAAAGCAAAGCTTCGCGAGGCTCGCAAAATAACGACTTACGTCGCTATTTTGTCCTCACATCCATGTGAG
>Ga0105047_10001224_pt1 | contig 45737 bp, 45 predicted proteins | sample MAT04_FD_78384 | JGI IMG/M metagenome (GOLD analysis project Ga0105047, IMG submission 78384) | Freshwater microbial communities from Lake Fryxell liftoff mats and glacier meltwater in Antarctica - MAT-04 (megahit assembly) | ecosystem: Environmental > Aquatic > Freshwater > Ice > Liftoff... | reverse complement strand
TGTCAGTCGGAGCGCTCATCGTGACCGTCGTGGCCCGTCTCCCATTCGGCCGGGAGAACGTGTCTGCCGATTGATGGGACGGGTTGCTGTCGACGAACCGCGCATAGTTGAACACCCCTGGTGTGCTCGACTGTGCGCGGTTCGTCAACTGTGCGCGGTTCGCTCAGCTCGAGCAGTCATCCTTGTGGCGGCTGGATGCCAGGGTCGAGGTTCGGTGGGCCACCACGGCGAGGGCGATGTCGTCTCGTCGAGTCTCAGCCTGCAGGTGCTGGCTGAGGAGCTCGTCGGCGATCACATCCGCGGACTCTGGGCCGTAGTGCTCGACGAGGTTCCGGAGTCGTTCGAGGCCGATGTCGATGGCCTCGTTGGGCCGTTCGACGAGCCCGTCGGTGTAGGCGACCAAGACCGAACCCGCTGGGAAGGCGACCGTTTCGACCGGACCCGACCCGGCAGGTGTACCGAGCAGTGGGCGCCGTCCGCCCTCGAGAAGGCGGGCTCCGCCGTCGGGGGTCCACACGACCGGCGGGACGTGACCCGCTGAGACATGCTGCAGCGTGCCGGCGGAGCGGTTGACCACAAACAAGTCGATCGTGGCGAGGTAGCTGTCGTGGAGGTCGATCAAGGCCCGCTCGGCGAGGTCGAACACCGACCCGAGATCGAGATCCAGCCTGACCAAGGCATGAAGCACTGCTTGGATCTGGCCCATGCGCGCTGTTGCCTCGATGCCGTGGCCTGCGACGTCACCAACCACGACACACGTACGGTCCTCATCGAGTTCGATGATGTCGTACCAATCCCCGCCGAGGCCGAGGTGATCGTTCGCGGGGAGGTAACGCACCGCCGCATCAAGCCCGATCACCCTCGGGACCGCTCCCAGGACGTGCTCGCGGAGATCGGCGATCAGTTCGGATCGGCTGTCGGTGGCGATGGTGCGATCGAGGGTCTGCGCGAACAAGCTGAGCAGGGTGTCGAACAGGGCGAGCTCGTTGTCATCACGAGTTCGCTCGGTCGGCCAGGCGACCCCCATCGCGCCGATGATGGTGCCGTCGGTGCGTCGCAACGGCTCTGCGAGGGTGGACGCGACGCCGACTCGGTTGGCATCGTCGAGCAACTGCGGGTAGAGCGCGGCCTGCTCGGCGACGTTCGCGACGAAGATCGAACGGTCATTCCGAACGGCGTCGGTCAGGGGTGTGTGCGCCGTCAGTGGCAGCTCGTCGTAGCGGTTGCTGGTCGCCTCGTGAACATCTGGGGCAGCAGTGAGCCGGAGCACCCGGCGGTCGGGATCGATCAGCCCAACGAGTACGAACTCGACGCCGAGGACTGCTGGGCTGAACTCGTGGATGAGCTGACAGACCTGGTTGGTGTTGGTCGAGCCGCTGAGGCGGCGGGCCAACGCACCGAGCAGGGCCGTTTGGGTGACCAGTTGGATCGCGGACTTCTCTGCGGCCTCCGCCGCCAGGAGTGATGCCCGGAGTTCGATCTCGCTACCTGCCGCCCCGGCGAGAACTTCCAGCACTCGGGCGTGGCTGTCATCCCAGGTGCGCGGCACGGTGTCGACCACGCACAGGGTACCGAGGACGTCACCGTCGCGGTTTCGGATCGGGTGACCGGCCCACGCCACCAGGCCCATCGAGTCGATCGTCGGATTGTCCCGGGTGCGTGGATCGAGGCGAGCGTCGCCGGTCAGGAACGCGTCGTCGAGGGCGATCACGTACTGACAGAACGATTCGCCCACTGTGTTCTGACGCACCGGCAGACCCTCGAGCCCGATCGCCGACTTCCAAAAGCACCGGCTGTCGTCAACGAGCGTCGCCAACGCATACGGAGTGCCGAGGAGCTCCCCGGCCAGGCGGGCGAGCGCGTCGAACGCCGCGTCCGGTTCGCTGTCCAGGAGGCCGGTCGCTTCAACAGCACGGAGACGCTGCGGCCGACCGACAGCAGAGCGGACGGCCTCCTCGAAACCCCCGACGTCGACGTCAGATGGGTCGATCATCCAGCAATACGTCCATCATCGTCCAAACACTAGGCCGGGGAGTGTCAGATGTGGCGCGGGAACTGACCGGAAGGAGATGGCTCACGTGGGGTCGGCCAACAACATCGCGAGTTGGCGGGAGCGCGCCACGATCCTGCCGGACTCGTCCCACAGCGTGCCGGTCTCGATGAGTCGACCGTCGGCCACATCGTCACAGACGAAGCTGCCCCTGATCCAGCCCGGCGCTGGCGCCCGCCTGACCTGTACGGTCAGCTCGATGGTCGGCACCCAGCCAACGCGACCAAGCTTGGGGTAGATCGACGGCGGGAACGCATCGGCGAACAGCGGAAGTGCCAGCGCAGAGGGCGCAGACCCGTCGGCGAGGCGAGCCCACCCGTCCACCCGTGCGAGCGCTGATGCGCCCGGGACGGCGCAGCCCGGGTCGAGACGAACCTCCACCCGTGACGCGATGGCGAGGTCAATGCCCTCCTCCAGATCGGACGCTCCGAAACATTCGTCGGGCGGGGCGATGTCGGCGGGTGGCGACAGATCGAGTTCGGAACGATCGTCGCTGTCTCCGAACACGCCGAACGCGGCCATGGCCACCAGTCGCTCCGACCCGTCTTGCACCAACGATGCCGTGGCGGTCCCGATGGTGCGGCCCCTCCTGACCGTCCGCCCCTCGACCACACCGTCCCGGTCGGGGAGCGCTGGCCGGAGGAAATGGGCGGTGACGGTGAGCGGATCGGGATGGCCGGCGAGCTCGCCGAGCGCCCGGAGCACCGGCATCAGCGCATACCCGCCATTCGGTGTTTCGCCGATGTTCCAGTGGCGGTCGAGGTGACACGACCACGCGTGGTCGCCGGTCACTCGGATCGCCGTCTCGTCATCGAACCAGGTCATCGTGCAAGTATCGTTCTTTTGCGGCTGTCGTCACGAAAACAGTCGTCACGAATTCGACCAAGAAGGGAGGCCAGGTGACCACCAACACATATCACTCAGCTCCGAGCGGGCCGTCGGTGGCGCCGAGCGGCTGCCCGGTCCGCAGCGACTGGAGCCCGCTTGCCCTGGACTACCTCACTGATCCGTACCCCATCGCCAGGCAACTGAGCGACGACACCCCAGTGTTCTTCGATGAGCAACTGGGGTGCGTGGTGGTCACGCGGCGGGAGGACATCGACGCCGTCTTTGCGGATCACGAGACCTACGCGTCCACGAACGTCCAGGATCCGATAGCGCCGCTGTGTCCGGCCGCCGCAAAGGTGCTCGGCGCAGTCGACTTCAACCCAGTCGCAGTCATGTCCAACCGACCCGAGCCGGACCACGGTCGCATCCGGGTTCATACCGGCGCCGGTTTCTCAAATCGTCGGCTGGCGACGATCGAGCCGTTCATCCGACGCCGATGCGAGGAGCTGGTCGACGCGTTCCTGATGAGCGGGACCTCCGTCGAGTTCGTGTCGGCTCTGGCATTCCCCTTGCCGGGCGAGACGGTCTTTCGCTTCATCGGGTTTCCCGAGTCCGACGACGAGCGGCTCAAGGCATGGTGTCTCGACCGCAAGACGTTCTCCTGGGGGCGCCCATCGCCCGACGATCAGGTCGATATCGCGCAGGGAATGCTCGGTTACTGGCGATATTGCCGTGAGTTCACCGCCGCCCGACGAGACGCCCCACTCGACGACTTCGCGTCCGAGCTGCTTGCTGTGCACCTCGCAGATCCGGATGAGCTGTCTTACCGTGAGGTCGAATCCATCATCTATGGGCTGTCCTTCGCCGGTCACGAAGCAGTCACCGCCCTGCTCTGCAACTCGCTGCGCTGCGTCCTGTCCGATCGCGAGCAGTGGGCGGCCCTCGTGAGCGACAGGTCAACGATCCCCAACGCCGTCGAGGAGGTGCTCCGCTTCGAGTCCAGCCAGATCTCGTGGCGGCGCATCACCACTCGATCGACCCAGATCGGTGGCGTCGACCTGCCGGCCGGGATCCCGCTGTTCCTGAACTTCGCCTCGGCGAACCGCCAGCCGGACATCTTCGACGACCCGGACCGATTCGACATCGGGAGATCGAACGCCCGCAGCCACATCTCGTTCGGCAAGGGCGTGCACTACTGCCTCGGGGCGAAACTGGCCCGGCTCGAGGCGCGCATCGTGCTGGAGTCGCTGGCGTCGAATGTTCCTTCCCTGCGACTGACGGAGCCCCAGGAACTGACGTGGTCTCCCAACATCACGTTCCGAGGACCCCAGACGCTCGAGATCGAGTGGGACACGCCCGAGGTGTCGCCATGAGCCTCTATGCGGTGCAGAAGTTCCTGTTCCAGCTCAATCGGGATCCCGCTGCCCAGGAGCGGTATCACGCAAATCGAGATGCTGCGGTGGAGGGATTCGACCTCACCGACGAGGAACGTGCGGCGCTCACAGCACCCGACATCGGCCTGCTGTTCCACTTCGGGGTGAATGGCCAGATCCTCATGCACTTCGCAGCGTTTCACCAGATCGTGTGGGCGGACTACCTGCAGCTCATGCGAGATGGAGTGTCCAACCACGGTCAACCACGCGAAGGTGTCTACGCCATGACCGGTTATGACGGCGTGCCCGTTCTGGAGGAGCCGTGACTCTCGTCTACGCCGGAGTATGCAGCCACGGACCGGGCATCACCGGCCGAGCCGATCAGGCCGACCCGGTGGTCCGGGACGCGTTCTACGCTGCGTTCCACCAGATGCGCTGTGACATCGAGGTCGCCGGCGCCGAGGCGCTGATCATCATCGCCGCCGAGCACTTCGCCAACTTTTTCATGGACAACATGCCGAGCTTCGCCATGGGCATGGCCGACTCCTACCAGGGCCCGATCGAGGACCCCGGATGGCTGGGGATCGAGCGCACGACGGTGCCGGGAAACGCCGAGCTGTCCCGTCGGCTCATCACCGAGGTGATGAACACCTCGGACGTCTCGTACAGCGAGGAGTGGAAGTTCGATCACGGGATCATGGTTCCGTTGCACTTCTTGAGCCCTCGGTTCGACCTGCCAGTAGTTCCGGTCAACATCAATTGCCAGGGCCCCCCGCTCACCCCACTGCACCGGGCATGGACATTTGGGGAATCGCTCAGGCGCGCGATCGACGCGCAGCCCGAGCGCATTGCGCTGGTCGGCACCGGCGGAATCTCGCATTGGCCCGCCACCCCCGACTCCGGCAAGATCAACGAACCGTGGGACCGCGAGTTCCTCGACCGCTGGTGTCGAAATGATCGCGACGCGCTCCTCGACTACGACGACCTCACGGTGTATGCCGAAGCCGGCCAGGGTGGCTTCGAGATCCGGACGTTTCTCGCCGTCAGTGCTGCCGCCGCCGGAGCGACGGGCACGGTCCACTTCTATGCGCCCATTCCAATCTTCGCGGTCGGCTGCACGATCGCCAGCTACTCGCTGGGAGACTGAGTCACCGTGACGGAGCCAGCGGCGATCGCTGCTACTTCGTCGAGCAACTCCTCGAGCAACGCGAGGCGGTCGCCACCGAGGGCGGATTCGATCCTGACGTAGCGGGCCTCGCTGAGCGGGGCGATGCGCTCCACCATGCGGGCACCCTTCTTGGTGATGGCGACGGCGCTGCGACGAGCGTCATGGCGGACGATCGAGCGCGACACGAGGCGTCGTCGTTCCATTCCCACCAGCATCCGGGAAAGGCTCGGTCCCAAGAGCAGGGTCGCGTCAGCGAGCTCACCCACTTCGAGGCGACGGTCGTGCGCAGCGAGCGCGCGCAGTACCCGCCACTGCTGTTCGGTCAGATCGTGCTGGGCGAGGATGGGCCGGAATTCGGCCATGACCGCCTCTCGCGCTCGCATCAGTGCCATCGGTAACGATCGCGAGAAGCTCCTCATGGCGAGCTCGTTTGGCACTGTCGGTGTTGCGCTCGCAATCACGGCCGTTGCCTCACAGCTGCCGTCTCATCCCGGGACCTGCTCGTCACGGACACCGTTGCGGAGCGTGCCGATACCCGGAACTGACACCTCGACGACGTCTCCGGGCACCAGCCACTTCGGAGGATCGAACCGTGCCCCGGCCCCGGTCGGTGTGCCGGTGAAGATCACGTCGCCGGGCTCCAAGGCGGCGAAGGTCGACAGGTAGGCGATCTGTTCGGCGATCGGATACTTCATGGTTGCCGGCGTGTCGTCCTGGCGGAGCTCGCCGTTGACGTGTGTCGTGAGGTGTAGCGCCTCGATGTCATCGATCTCGTCCATCGTGACGATCCAGGGCCCCATCGACCCCGACGACTCCCAGTTCTTGCCCTGGGTGACGTTGAACTTCGCATGGCGCACCCAGTCCCGGATGGTGCCCTCGTTGCCGAGCGTGAGCCCGACGAGATGGTCGAGCGCTCGATCAACGGGGATGCGTCGGCCACCGATACCGACGACCGCCACGATCTCGCCCTCGTAGTCCAGCTGTTCACTCTCGGGAGGGCGCACCAGTGGCTGGTCGTGTCCGGTGAGCGACGAGGCGAAGCGGACGAAGACGCTCGGGTAGGACGCGTCGATCGAGGTGGCACCGTACTCGGCGTTTCGTCCCCCGTAGTTGACGCCGATGCAGAAGATTCGACCCGGTCGGGGCACGGTTCGTTCGAACACGATGTCGGCGATGTCATGGTCCGGCGTTGCGTCTGCTGTCGCGGCCCGGGCGTCGTCGACCCGGCCCTGGGTCAGTAACTCGCTGAGGTCGGCAATTCCGTCGAGCCGCGGGCGCAGGTCCACCACGCCGCGATCGTCGACGACAGCGCCGAAGGATTGTTCACCGTTGATGGAGTAGGAGAGGAGTCGCATCAGATCGAGTTTCCAGGAATCGGTACTTCCAGGGATGGGTGCTCCCGGGATGAGTGCTTCCCAGGATTTGTAGTTGTCGAGATAGATAACATGTTATAGAACTATTGGCAATGCCCCACGTGATCATCGAGCACTCCGCCAACCTGGCCGACCACGTCGACGTCGGCGACCTGGTCGCCTTCCTTCACCGGGAGGTGCTGGCCACCGGACTCGCGCCGATCGCCGCGTTGCGGACCAGAGCCTTACGTACCGATCACTACGTGGTCGCCGACGGTGAGCCGGCGAATGTCTATGTTGCGGTGACGGCACGACTCGGGCCGGGTCGGACAGACGACGACAAGCGACGGTTGATCACCGTGCTGGCCGACGCCGTCGAGAACCAACTTGGCAGCACGGCGGCTGACGCCGCTATCAGCGTCGAGTTCCAGGAGATCGACGCTGATCTCCGCGTGAATCGCAACGGCCTCCGCGCGCGAATCGGTGACACATGAGCGGAACCTCGCACACGTTCGAGCAGAATGTTGCCGACGCCGCAGTGGCCGTCGAGCGCTTCTCCGGCGACCCCGTCGGTCATCTGATCGCCGGGCACCGGGTTTCGAGCGTGAGCGGCGAGACGTTTGCGACCCACTCGCCGATCGACGGCAGCCGCCTGACGGATGTGGCCGCCGGGCAGGATCGCGACGTCGACGCGGCGTCCGCCGCTGCCGCGGAGGCGTTCGCCGGATGGAGGGATACGCCCGGCACCGAACGCCGTCGGGTGTTGCACCGCATTGCGGACCTCATCGTCGAGCGCTCCCGTGAGATCGCCCTGATCGAGTGTCTCGACACCGGCCAGACCATCCGCTTCATGGGCTCCGCTGCCCTCCGTGGCGCCGAGAACTTCCGCTTCTTCGCCGATCGGGCGCCCGGTGCCTCTGATGGACTGTCGCTTCCCACGAGCGAACACGTGAACTACACGTCTCGCCGGGCCATCGGGCCGATCGGTGTCATCACGCCATGGAACACGCCGTTCATGCTCTCCACCTGGAAGATCGCACCGGCACTGGCCGCCGGGTGCACCGTGGTCCACAAGCCCGCTGAATGGAGCCCGTTGACAGCGTCGATGCTGGCCGACATCGCCCTCGAGGCCGGACTTCCGCCTGGCGTGCTCAACGTGGTCCACGGCATGGGTGAGCAGGCCGGGCGCGCCCTCAGCGAACACCCCACCATCGCGGCGATCGCCTTCGTGGGCGAGAGCTCGACCGGGTCGCTCATCCAGGCGCAGGGCGCGCCGACCCTGAAGCGGTTGCACTTGGAGCTGGGTGGGAAGAATCCGGTCGTCGTGTTCGATGACGCAGACCTCGAGCGGGCACTCGACGCTGTCGTGTTCATGATCTTCAGCCTCAACGGGGAGCGCTGCACGTCATCGAGCCGGCTGCTCGTCCAGGAATCCATCCGGGCTGAGTTCGAGGAGCGGTTGGCCGAACGGCTCGCGGGGCTGGTCGTTGGCCATCCACTCGATCCGGCGACCGAGATCGGCCCGATGATTCATCCACTGCACACCGAGAAGGTGCGCTCTTATGGTGTCGTGGCACAGGCAGAGGGAGCGACCGTGCACTCGGGTAGCGCTCCCACCGAGGGCGGATCCAACTACGTGACCCCGATGCTGTTCACCGGCGCAACGCCCGACATGAGGATCGCTCGTGAGGAGATTTTCGGCCCGGTCCTGACCAGCATCAGCTTCGCTGATGAGGCCGATGCGGTCGCCATCGCCAACGACATCGAGTACGGGTTGGCGGGCTATGTGTGGACCGGGGACACCGGCCGTGCGCACCGGGTGGCGCGGGACCTGGAGGTGGGCATGGTGTGGGTCAACTCGGCCAACGTCCGTCATCTGTCCACACCGTTCGGCGGAGTGAAACGCAGTGGTGTGGGCCGTGACGGTGGTGACTTCAGCTTCGACTTCTACATGGAGACCAAGAACATCGCAATTGCCTACGAGCCCCATGGCTCCATGCGACTGGGTGTGACATCGTGACGCGAACCCTCGACGACGCGGCGGTCGCCTCGATCGCCCGCTCGCACCACGAGGCGCAGCGCTCGGGCTCGCCGATCCGTCGGGTCACGCTCGCCCATCCAGACATGACCATCGACGATGCCTATGAGTGCCAGCGGGCGTGGGTGGATCTGCAGATCGCCGCAGGATCGAGGGTGGTCGGTCACAAGATCGGCCTGACATCACGGGCCATGCAGCAGGCCATGAAGATCGACGAGCCCGACTTCGGGGTGCTCCTCGATCACATGGTCATAGCGAACGGATCAACCGTCAGCGCCGCCGACTATCTGGACCCGAAGCTCGAAGTCGAGCTGGCGTTCGTGCTCGGTGACCGGCTCACCGGCGACGATGTCGGCACCGCCGAGGTGCTCGCTGCGACCGATCACGTGATCCCGGCACTCGAGCTCATCGATGCCCGCTCGTATCGGGTGGATCCCGACGACGGCGTGTCCCGAACGGTTCGCGACACGATCGCCGACAACGCGGCCGATGCCGGCGTGCTGTGGGGAGGCGATCCCATTGCGCCGGCCGATGTCGATCTGCGCTGGGTGCCCGCCATCATGGCGCGCAATGGTGTGGTCGAGGAGACCGGTCTCGCAGCCGGGGTGCTCGACGATCCCACACTGGGTGTCGCGTGGCTCGCTCGACGCCTGAGCCGGTATGGCGTGGCATTGGAACCGGGCGAGGTCATTCTTGCCGGCTCGTTCACTCGGCCTGTTGATTGCCGTGCCGGTGACTGCTTCGAGGTCGACTTCGGCCCTCACGGTGTGTTGTCCCTGAGCTTCAACTGAGGTGGCCAACGTGGATGAGATCGAACTCCCGGTGAATACGTTCAAGCGGGCGCTGACTGGGCCCGCCGTGCAATACGGCATGTTCGTCGGGCTGGCCGATCCGGTGGCCGCCGAGATCGCCGCCGGTGCCGGGTTCGACTGGATCATGATCGATACCGAGCACGGACCCAGCGACCTGCGGACGCTCCTCGTCCAGTTGCAGGCCACCGCTGCCTATCCGTGCGCGACCCTCGTGCGGCCGGTCGAGGGTGATACGGCGCTCATCAAACGAATTCTGGATCTCGGCGCCCAGACGCTCATCATCCCGATGGTCGATTCAGCACTTCAGGCCGAGGAATTGGTGGCGGCAACCCGGTACCCACCGCACGGCGTGCGGGGCGTCGGAACTGCGTTGTCCCGGGCGGCGCGCTGGAACCGGGTGCCCGAGTATCTAGCCCGGGCGAGTGAGGAAATCTGTCTCGTCGTCCAGATCGAGTCGGCGGCAGCGCTCGAGCAGGTCGACGCCATCGCCGCAGTGGACGGCGTCGACGCGTTGTTCGTGGGGCCGTCGGACCTTGCGGGATCGCTCGGCCATCTCGGGAACCCGGGACACCCCGACGTCCAGGTCGCCGTGTCCAACGCCCTCGCCAACATCGTTGCCGCTGGCAAGCCCGCCGGCATCTACGCTACGACGCCCGCGGCGGCCCGGTCCTATGCCGATCAGGGGGCCAGCTTCATTGCCGTCGGGATCGACGCTGCTCTTCTCGCTACGGCGACCCAGAATTTAGCTGCGTCGTTCCGATGACACCCACTCCGTAATAGGGTAGCGTTCGGTTGTCGATCGTCAGGCAAACGCAAGGCCAATCGGCAGGGGGTCACGATGAACTACATGACACGGGGACTGGGAACGCTGGTGGCAGTGGTCGCCCTGATAGGGATTTCCGGTTGCGGTGACGACACCACGTCTCCGCCCGCAGCGACCACGACCACGGCGGTGCCGGCGTCGCTGGCCGCCGACAAGGTGACACAACTGGACATCGACGGTGGCGACTTTTTCTTCGACCTCAACGGCACGACGTCGGTCCCGGCGGGCAGCGTCGACGTCAACTTCACGAACACCGGGACGATGGAGGACCACATCGTGATGTTCCTCCTGCCGAAGCCGGGCCATACCTATGACGAGGTCGTCGAGGCGGCGAACACCGACTTCACGGGGCTCAAGGCACAACCGCTGGCCGACTTCTACGGAGGGGTCAACGCCGTGCACCCCGGTGAATCCCAGACGTCCCGGTTGAACCTGGATCCGGGTGAGTACGTCGTGGGGTGCTTCATTCCCAGCCAAACAGACCTGAAACCCCACTCGGTCAAGGGCATGGTCACCAAACTCGTCGTGACGCCACCGACCGACGGCGAGGTGAAATTCGTCGAGCCGCCCAACGTGAAGGGCACCCTCGACCAGACCGACTTCGCATTCACCATTCCGAAGGACTTCGACGGCAAGGGAACGTGGAAGGTCAGCAACTCCGGGGCGCAGCTCCACGAGACCGGGATCGCGAAACTGGACGACGGCAAGACCGCCGCCGACGTCTCGGCGTTCTTCGCCGGGATTCCCATTCCGCCAGCACCGTTCATCGGCGCCGGTGGCTTCGGTGCCAACAGCCCCGGCAAGGACGGCTACATCACCCTCGATCTGGCACCGGGGAACTACGTCTTCGTGTGCCTCGTCGGCGACCCGACCAACAACAAGCTGCACATCGCCGAGGGCATGGTGGACAGCTTCAGCGTAACGTGAGAGCCGGGAAAGCTGTCAGAGCCATGTTTGCCGTGGGCGTGCTGCTCCCAACCGGTGCATGCTCGGGCAGGGTCTCTACGCCAGCTCCGGTGACGCTGACCCTGCGTGCTGAGAACATCCGCTTCGACCGAGCCGAGCTCGACGCGCCCGCTGGCGTACCGATTGAGATCGTCCTCGACAACCGGGACAACGGGATTGCCCACGACATCCAGGTGAAGACCGGGGCTACTCCTGCCCCGGCTACGCCCCGGACCGACGGACCATCGACCCAACGCCTGGAACTGCCCGGTCTGAGCGCCGGTACCTACGCGTACCTCTGCACGTTGCATGCGCAGATGACCGGGAAGCTGAACGTCCGCTGATGATCTCCCTGACGCTGACCGACGACCAGGAGCAGCTGCGCTCGGTGGCGGCAGACTTCGCTCGACGCGAGGTCGTTCCGGTCATCGATGCCGCCGAGCGTTCCAGCGGGCACCTCGATCCTGCGACCTACCGCAGGGTGTTCTCGGCAGCGGCCTCTGTTGGCATGCACTCGATGCTCATCCCGGAGTGCCATGGGGGAACGGGACACTCGACGATCGACAACGCCATCGTTCAGGAGGAGCTGGGTGCCGTGGACGTGGGTGTGGCCAGCAGCTTGAACCTCACGATGACCGTGCCCAACATGATCACCGTCGGCGGGACCGATGACCAACGAGATCGATGGCTCTCGGAGATCACCACCGATGGCCAGATCCTCGCCGGAGCGCTCAACGAACCCAACGTTCCCGGTTCCGAGCTGTTCTGCCCCATCCCCGACCCGGCCCTCGGGATCCGGACCCGGGCCGTGCGTGATGGAGACGCCTACGTGATCGACGGTGCAAAGGCCGGTTGGGTGACCAATGCTGGTATCGCCGATCGCTACCTCGTCTTCGCCCGCACGTCGTTCGATCAACCAGCAATGATGGCCACCTCGGCGTTCTGGGTTCGAGCCGATGCGGCCGGACTCTCTGTCGGTCCTCGAACAGATCTGCTGGGGATGCGCTCCGGGTTCCATGCCGAGGTCTTCCTCGACGGCGTGCGGGTCCCATCGACCGATCGCCTGGGTGAAGAGGGTCACGGTCTCGCCCTGATGGGTGAGGCGTCGGCCGGTATGGCGGTAGGCCTGGCCGCTGGTTTCGTCGGGCTGGCCCGGACTGCGCTCGAAATGGTGGTTTCCTACGCCGACGAACGGCGGAGCTGGGGCCAACCGATCCGCCAGCATCAGGCGGTCGCCCTGCACCTGGCCGACGCCGCCGTAGCTCTTCAGACCGCACGTCTCCTTGTTTGGGACGCAGCGCTCGCCGTTGACACTGCCGACCCGGCGGCACGATGGAAGGTGCCAGCAGCCAAGACCCACGCCGTGGACACGGCGATCGCCAACGCGGAGCGGGCGGTAAAGATTTTCGGCGGCTCAGGTGTGTCGTGCGGGGTTGGTCCCGAGAAGCTGCTGCGCGACGCGTGGACCGGATACGCCTGCGATTTCACCAAGGAAATGCTTCGACTCTCGATAGCGGAGGTACTTTGACCATGGAAACGACACGACCAGCCGGGCCCGACATTCATCGACGATGGTTGCTCGGGGCCGCCGGCATCTCAGGTGCAACGGTGCTGGCCGGTTGCGGGAAGGAGGCACCCACTGCGGGCGGGTCCACCACGTCATCGACGATTTCGGCGACGACCACGACCCCGGTACCCGAGCCGGTGACAGCCGCGCTCGTTCAGCGGTTCATCGACGAGGCGTGGAACCAGGGCGATCTGGGCGTCATCGACGAGATATTCACCTTCCCGTACACCATCAAGTCCCTGAACGTCGGCACTCCCACCCTTCCACCCATCGACGCAGCGGGTCTCAAGGACCACGTGATGACGTATCGCAACGGCTTTCCCGACCTGAAACTCACGACCGAGCAGGTGGTAGAGCAGGGTGACTCGGCCTTTCTCCAGACCCGTCTCACCGGCACACACACTGGTGAATACATGGGGATACCGCCCTCGGGCGGCTCGGCCGATTTCATCCTGTCGGCGGTGTACCACTCGGCGAACGCAAAGTTGACGGGTCACGAAGTCGTGGTGGACCTCATGGGTCTGTTCCACCAGATCGGGCTGTTGCCGGATCTGTTCACGATCGTGACGACCCGCCTCGGGAAGGCGAAGTGACCGCCAAAAGCGTCGGGGTGGGGATCGGGATCGTCGTGGCGATGATCGGCTTCGGGTCGACGGCGTGCCGAAACGATGACTCCACCTCGAACGCAGGACGGTCGGGCGGGGATGTCTCGACCACCACCGCACCGGCCGACCCAGACCACTACAAGGTGTGGGTCGACAACAACAAGCCCGAGGGCTTCTCGGCCACCTACGAGTACTTCTTTCCGGATGACCTGACGGTGCATCCTGGGGCGACCATCGACTTCGCCATGGATTGGAGCTCCGGGGAGCCGCACAACGTCGCCCTCGGCACCACCGTCGACGGCGCCCGAGAGGCGATCGACGCGTTGCCACCGCAGGACACGACGATTTCACCAGGCATGCCCTTACCGGTGACACCGGAGCTCCAAGCGAAGTTCGCCAAGATGCCCCAGGCCCTTCCACCTGACCGGGCCACGACCGCAGACACCATGCGTCAGGCGCAACCCTGCTTCATCGAGGCTGGCGATCCCCCCCTCGACACTCCGTGTGGACCCGAACAGCGGGCGTCGTCCAAACCGTTCGACGGCACCCAGTCGTTCGTGTCCTCGCAGGTGATGATCAACGACGGAGATCACTTCGAAGTCACGCTTGCACCCACGATCAAGCCGGGGAAGTACAGCTACCTGTGCACCCTGCATCCCAGCTTCATGTATGGCTCGATCAACGTCGTACCGAAGTCCGAGTCCAAGGTGGACACGCCGGCCGAGGTGTCGGCGAGAGGGCAGGCAGCAATCGATGAGCTCAACGTCAAGTACCGGCCGGTCGCCGAGAAGATCTCAGCCCAGAGCGCGCCGGCGGCCGACGCAGGCGGTCTCGGAGATGATGGAAAGCGGCCTGAGATCACCCTCAACGTCTTCCCCGCCCAGATCAACGCGACAACCAACGAGCCGGTCACCTGGAATGTCGTCGGCGCGCACATGTTCACGTTCTCCCCACCGCCGGACCGTAAGGGCTTCGCCGTGCTCGAGGAGCGGGACGGCGTGGTGCAACCGTTGGACTGGCAGCCCGACAATCCCAGTTCGGGCAGGACAGGGATGCCGGCGTTCTCCGAGGTGATCAACGCCATGGTGACCAAGAACGACGTGCTGGTGGACGGCGGTGCGATCTCATCGGGTGAGTATGTTCACAGCGGCTTGCTGTTCGGCTCGCTCGGTCCGTTGCCCAAGACGCTGTACTCGCTGCAGTTCAAGGAGCCCGGTACCTACACCTACTACTGCGCCCGCCATCCGGGCATGGCAGGAACCGTGGCAGTCACTGAGTGATCCCCCCCCCGCCCCGCGGAGAGGCCCCCGTCCACATGTGGGCGGGGGCCTCTTGTCATCGGAGCGAGCTCGATTGTTGCCGATGTTTCAGCGGCGCAATCGCACAGTGGTCGACGACAGCACCGCAGTCAGTTCGATGACTGCTCCGTTCGGTGGCCGACTGACCGTGTGGAACTTGACCGGGGATCCGAGCCTCGGCGACCAGTAATCGGTTCCGTCCTGGGGTCCCATGGTCGGGCTGCGGCTGCCGTTGGGGGCGACCCAGGCTTCGTAAGACCCGGCAGGGGTGTCAACGATCTCCTTGCCGGTGACACGAAGGAAGTTGCTCGTCGTCTCACCCGTGTCGAACGTCAGAGTGTTGTCGTATCCGGCGCCGATGAACCAGCGGCCGAGGTCGAAAACCTGCGGTTCGACCGCACGACGGTCGGTTCCGTTGGGACCGAGGGTGTCGCCGGTGAAGTACACCGCGCGGCTCCGGCGGTTCTGACGGAGGTAGAAGTACGCGGTCGGCATGGAGCCGCCGAAGATGGAACCAGCATCGAACTGCTGATCGAAGGCGAGTGCCAGGCTCGGCTTGCCGTTGAACTGCCGTCGAACGATCGTGGTGGTGATCGATCCCTCGAAGGGTGCGGGACCCGGCGCACCAGGAAGCGCTGCCGAACCCGACACGGCGAAGGTCCAGCTGTCACCTTCCTCGAGCCATCGCAGGATGTGGCCGGCTCGATGCGGCTCGTCCCTCCAGCGTCCGCCTCGCTCAGCTGAGGCGGGTGTCGGCGCAACGAGCGCAAGCGCCACGCCTCCCACTAGCAGGGCGGTGAGCCCTCGTACACGGTGCTTCATGATGGTGATCCTCTCGGCTATGAGAACGACCCAGCGCCGCCCCGATGGCCGGTCTAACACTTACAGTGACGCTCGTCAACGAAACACTATGCGTCTCACTCGCTCGTCGATTTCGCCCGTCGGTCGACTGCCCGGAGCACTCAGGCGGCCGGTGAGTGCCGAGCCGATCCGACCAATTGGACGCGCAGCGTCGTCTCGTCGACAGCGAGCTCCACCGACGTGGGACGTGAGTGCTCGAATCGGACGATCCACCGGCTGGCCACCGAGATCGCACGACCGGTCGGGCCGATACCGTCGAAGCTGCACCAGTGACGGCCTCGGATCAGGCCGACGAACGCGACATCGTTGCCACGATGGCTCGGTGACACGAACTCGAGGGAGAGGTCGGGCACGGCGCGGAGCAGATCGAGTGGATCGACCGGGGTCAGACGAGCGAGCGCCGCACGGTGGGGCTCAGCCGACGGTCCGTCGATCACAGTCATCCCAAGGCTCGCTTCGAGGTACCGGCGGGCGAGGCGCTCGCGTCGATGGCGATCGGCAAAATCGATCACGCACGTTTGGCTCGACATCGAACGACCTCGTTTCGGATCCGCGACGCTCATCATTCCAGAAATAGCGTTTCACTGACGACCGTCAATATAGCGAGATGTTAGCGCATCGGCAAGGTCTCGGACAAATGTTGCGCCTCCAGTCACTGGTTGTGGTTTCGTTCAACTACCACGACCCTTACCCGCTGGCGGCGCTCCGACCACGGATCCGGTCGAGGAGCAGGGCCGACAGCAGCACGATGCCGAGCACGACCGGCTGCCAGAACGGGCTGATGCCGGCGAGAGTCAGACCATTGGCGAGGACCCCCAGGAAGAACACTCCCAGCAAGGTCCCCAGCAGGGTGCCCCGACCGCCGGTGAACGTGGTGCCCCCGAGCAGCACGGCAGCGCCGGCCGTGAGCTCGATCCCCATGGCGGCGGTCGGCGACGCGGCGGTGAGGCGTCCGACGTTCATGACCGATGCCACCCCAGCGAGCCCGGCGGCGATGCCGAACACGGCGACGCTCACCATGGTGACGTTGATACCCGCCAGGCGGGCGGCCTCACGGTTGCCGCCAGTGGCGTACACCATCCGGCCGAAACCGGTGTATCGCAGCACCAGCACGCCGAGCAGTAGCACGACGAACGACACCACGACCGGTAACGGGATGCCCCCCCACTTCCCCGACCCGAGGTTCACCAGGAACCCATACTCGTACATCGACTGGGACTGACCGCCCGAGCGGATCTGGGCGATCCCCCGAAAGATCGAGCCCGTGCCGAGGGTGACCACGAGGAACGACATGCCCACCTTGCCGACCAGCACGCCGTTCAACACCGTGCCGGCAAGCGCCGAGCCGAACACGACCATCACCACTGCCAGCCACGACGGCACGCCGGCGCCGAGCAGCTCCCACAGCGAAACGCCCCCCAATGCCATCAGCCCGCCGAGCGACAGGTCGAACCCGCCAACCAGGAGGATCATCGTCATCCCCACCGACACGATGAGCAGGTCCGAGCTGGTCTCGGCGATGTTCAGGAAGTTCGTCCAGGTGAGAAACTGCTCCTGGGTCGCTGCGAGCAGCACGCACAAGGCGATCAACACTCCGCCGACGCCGAGGTAGCTGCTGGCAGCCGCGCGGGCCCGGATCACGGTGTCGTTCATGCGGTCTTGACCCCTCCGCCACAGAGCACGGTGATGCTTTCCTCGGTTGCTTCACCACGCGCCAACTCGCCGACGATGGCTCCGTCGTGCATGGTGAGCACCCGATCGCACAGACCGATGAGCTCGAACAGATCCGACGACGACACGACGATGCCGACCCCGTGCCCGACCAGCTCGTCGATGATCCGGTAGATCTCGGCCTTAGCGCCGATGTCGACTCCTCGCGTGGGTTCGCTCAGCAGCAACACGGCCGGCTCGAGCGCAAGTGCTCTGGCCAACACCACTTTCTGGGCGTTGCCGCCCGACAATGACGCGACGGGCGCGTCGACCGACGGCGTCCGAATGGTGAGCTTCCGGACGGCCTGCTCGGCGCGTTCGCGATCCTGTCGCCGGTGGGTAATGGCGAAGGTGCGGTGGCTCGAGAGCGCGAGGTTGGCCACGATGCTCTGTTGAGACAGCAGGCCCTGTGACCAGCGGTCATCGGGCACGAACCCGATGCCGGCGGCGATACCGGCAGACGGCGAGCGCGGCGTCACGCGTTTGGCGTCGACCACGACGGTTCCGGATGTGGGCCGTCGGGCACCGGCGATGGTCTCGAGCAGCTCGATGCGACCGCATCCCATGAGGCCCGCGACGCCGACGATCTCCCCGCGACCCACCGAGAACGAGATGCGATGGTTCGAGCGGGTGGTCACGAGCTCGACTGCCTCGAGGACCGGAGGCCCGATGTCGACCGACGGCTTCGCGTACAGGTCGGTCAACTCGCGTCCGACCATCATCGAGCTCAGCTCGAGGTCGGTGAGTTGGTGACGTCCGAGCTCTCCGACCAGCACGCCGTCTCGCAGGACCACGGCCCGATGGGCGAGTCGTCTGATCTCGCGCAGCCGGTGCGTGATGAGCACGGCACCCATCCGACGCGTGCGGCAAAGTCGTTCGACCACGACGAAAAGGCTCTCGGGATCCGGGAGACGGGTGGTGACCTCGTCGAGGATCAGGATGTCGGGCTCGGTGGCAAGGGCCTTGGCGAGCTCGACCAGTTCCCGCTCGCCAGGACCCAGCGTCTCGAATCGCCGGGACGGCTCGACCGCCAGCCCGACCTCGGCCAATACAGCGGCTGCTGCCCGCTCGATCTCTCGTCGCTTCACCACTCCTCGGTTCCGACCGAGGCGGTGCAGCATCACGTTTTCGCCGACTGTCATCGCGGGAACGACCGAGGGCTCCTGGGTGACCAGCGCTATCCCGGCGTCGAGAGCGTCCCGGGGACGGACGAACCTGGTCTCGACGCCTCGGAGCACGAGCGTGCCCGAGTCGGGCCGAATGGCCCCGGCCATGATCCTGGCGAGCGTGGACTTGCCCGAGCCGTTCTCGCCGGCCAGCGCCACCACTTCACCAGGAGAGATTCGCACCGACACGGCGTCGACCGCACGGACGACCCCGAACTCCTTGGTGATCGCGACCGTCTCGAGTATGGGGGTCTCGAGTATGGGCACACCCCGTGGCGCCATGGTGGACCCGGTCGGTTTCACGGCGTCAGGAGCCGGCGACGTAGGTCTTTCCATCGCGCTCTTCGAGCGTGACTTCGAAGGCTTTCTTGGCCCGTTCGTCAGGTGCTACGAACGAATCGACGTTGGACGAGTCGATCAGCTTGGCGCCGACCCACACCTGCTCGGGCATCTTCTCGCCGCACAGCGCCTTGATGGCGGCATAGGCGAGGGCCCGACCGGCGATGTCGGTCTGCAGATCGTAGGTGGCGGTGATCTTGCCGGCCTTGATGAGCGGGATGGCGTCGGGCTGTCCATTGATGGAGATCAGCGCAGGCTTGAAGCTGTCGTCGAAGGTGGAGGCGACTCCGATGGCTGAGACGTCGTTGAAGGTCCAGATCCCCTTGAGATCCTTGCCGTACTTCTGCTTCCACTGCTCGGCGATTCCGCGGGCAGCGTCGGGCGTGATGGTCGGGTTGGTCTGGTTGTCGGCGACGGTGAGACCTGCGCTCGTGGCTCCGGCCTCGAAGCCGATGCGGGACCGCTCGAGGATCTCGGCGAACGGCGGGCCGACCATGGAGACCACGGTGCCACCCCCGGCCTTCTCCTTGAGGAGCTCGGCCCCGTCCGATCCGGCGGTTCCCGAGTCCGACTGGATGGATGTGAAGTAGGGGCCACCCTTTTCGGTGTCCTCGGCGATGACGGGGATGCTGGCCTTGGTGACGTCGGCCAGCACGGCCTGCACAGCGTTGGGATCGACCGGGTTGACGATGAGCGCCTTGATGCCCTGCTGCTGGAGGGCCTTGATGTCACCGATCTGCTTGCCCGGATCGAGATTGGCATTGACCGCCTTGAGCGATGCGCCGACCTTGGCGAGCTCGTCAGTGATGACGTCCTCGATGATCTTGAAGTTCGGGTCCGGGAGTGGCTCGGAGTACCCGACGACGGCGCCCTTGGTGGCGTCACACGCCTTGGTGGCCGGTGGAGTGGTGGGTTGGGTGCTGTCGGAGGCCGTGTCGGCCTTCTTGTCGTCACCGCAGCTGGTCACGCCCAGGAGTGCGGTAACGGCGAGCGAGACGGCGAGAACGTGTGTGGTACGCATCGAATGACCTCCTGATTGATCCGGTCGGGCATCCCAGCCGGAGATACCTGTCTACACCTTTTGTGACGACCGACACAAGGACTCTAGGTAGAGGGGAACTCGGCTCAGCGGGCCGAGAGTCCTGCGTCAACAGCCAACGAGACCCCGGTCAGGTAGCGCGCTCTGTCGGACACGAGGAACGCCACGGCGTAAGCGACGTCGATCGGCTCGATCCACGGAGTCCGCAGGGAATGGAACCCCGAGAACAGATCCACCACGTCGGCGATCCCGGGCTGCTCGAGATCGGGGCGAAAGAGACGGTAGGTGGCGTCGTTGAGGAGCATGTCGGTGGCCACCGCGGTGGGGTGAATGGTGTTGACGCGAATGCCCCGGGGTCCGAGTTCGTTGGCCAGGCTTCGCATGAGTCCGACCACCCCGTGCTTGGCCGCTGAGTAGTGGGAGAGGTTGGGTGGCGCCTTGAGACCGCCATTGGCCGAGCTGGTCAGCACGATGGTGCCAGCGATCGGGTTGCCGGTTCCGGTGCCACGATCGAACAGGATGGGTACTGAGGCCTTGACAGTGTTCCAGGCGCCGGTCAGGTTGACGTCGACCATCTCCTGCCACGTCGACGCGGACATGTGCTCGATGGGCACACCGCCAGCAATCCCCGCGTTGGCGACGACGATGTCGAGTCCGCCCAGTTCGGCGCACGCCTGCGATACGACACCTTGGAGGGTGGGAAGATCGCGCACATCTGCGACAGCGGTACAGGCCATGGACCCTGCGGCGCGGATCTGCGATGCGGTCTCATCGAGGTCGGCTTGTGTTGCCCCGTGGTACTCGGTGCTCCCAATCTCGGCGCACAGATCAACGGCGATCACGGCTGCCCCACGGGCCGCTAGAAGCACCGAGATGGCCCGGCCCTGACCGCGCGCTGCTCCGGTGACCAGCGCTACGCGGCCTGCCAGCTCACCGCTGTGGTCACCGCTCACGAGGGCTTCCTCATGCGATGAGCGCTCCAGCATCCACGGGGATCACCGTGCCAGTGACGTATCGGGCCTCGTCCGAAGCCAGCCACTCGACCACTTCGGTCACGTCGACGGGGTCGACCCAGGGAACACCGAGTGGATGGCCGGCGGCGAAGACGGGAATCACGTCGTCACGATCGGGCGAGTCCAAGTCCGGCCGGAAGAGAGCGTACGCATCGGGCCAGTGCAGCATCTCGGTGTCGACCATGGTCGGCGCCACGCAGTTCACGCGGATGTTGAGCGGACCGAGCTCGGTTGCCAACGTGCGGGTCAGCCCGACCAGAGCGCACTTCGAGGCGGCATAGTGGGCCATGCCCGGCGTGCCCTTGAGTGCGGCGACGGAACCGGTGATCACGAGGCAACCACCCTGGCCGGCAGCGGTCATGCCAGGCAAGACCGCTGAAATGGTGTTCCACGTTCCCGTGAGGTTGACGTCGATGACAGCGGACCAGTCCTGCGGCGTGATCTCGTTCGCCGGCTTGAGTTGGATGACCCCGGCGTTGGCGCACACCACCTGGATCGGGCCGAACGCCTCGGTCCCGCGCGCCACCGCCGAGGCCATCGCGTCCGCGTCGCGGACGTCGGCAACGATCCCGAGAGCGGACCCGCCGGCGGCCTCGATCAGCGCGACAGTCTCGTCCAGATCGTCCCGGGTCGATTGCTCGTACGGCACGAGCGGCAGGTCTGCACAGAGGTCAAGCGCGATGACCGAATCTCCTCGCTCACCGAACCGCACGCTGTGCGAGCGGCCCTGCCCGCGAGCGGCCCCGGTGACGAGGACGACCCGGCCGGTCACTCGCTCAGGTCCCGGCTGGTCCACCTTCGCTGGCTCAGGTCCATGTCTGGGTTTCCCAACGCCACTTGTAGTCCAAGGCAAACTGGCGCAACGTCGTGGGATCGCGCCCCAGCATGTTCGGCAGGTCCTCGCTGACCGGGTTGTTCCGACCCCTCCGGGCCAGCGTGTACACGATGCACATGAAGAAGACCGTGTCCCGCGTCAGTCCCCGCTTGCGCATTCGGCGCCAGAACGCGAGGAACGAGGGGTGCGTGTAGGTGATGGGACGACCCAGCGCCTCGCTGAGCGCCTCGGCCACATCGAAGTAGGTCTTTTTGTGTTCGCCGGTCAGCACGTAGGTCTGCCGGTCGTGCGGATCTGTATCTGCGGCGATCCCCACGATGACCTCGGCGAGGTCCCGCGAGTCGACGAACGTGGTCGTGCTCTTGCCGGCAGGGATGAAGATCTCGTCACTCTGGGCGATGTCCACCCCGTGGGTCGAGAGGCTCCGCACGAGGTTCTGCATGAAGTAGCTCGGGCGGAGAAGTGTCCACTGCACCCCCGACTCCTTGATGTGACGCTCGACGGTGTTGTGCGGAATCACACGCGACGCGTCGCCACCGGGCACGGTGATGTAGATGATGTGGCGGATCCCAGCGGCGACTGCTGCATCGATGAAGGGCACCATCCGAGACTTCGCCGTCTTCGGATGGGGAAGTGGGAACAACAGAAACAGCGTGGTCCCACCTTCGAGTGCAGGTGCCCAGGTCGACGGGTCGTCGTACTCGAGGTGGGCTACGGGAACTTCGGAGCCAAACTCCTCGCGCACTCGATCCACCGAGTGGGCGGCGAGTCGGAACTCGACGCCAGCCGGATTCTTCTCGACGAGGTAGCGGCTGACCTCGGCGCCGATGTTGCCGGTGGGTCCGGTGATGATGAACAAGTTGGTCTCCTCGAGATCCGTCAATGAGTGGGGAACGTGTCGGCTGTCTTCACCTTGCGTCGGCGCAGGAAGGCCATCACTCCGGCGAGGATCGCACCGATTCCCCACGACGCTGCCTGTACCGGGTGCTCTTTGGCGTTTTCCCGTGCGAAGCACACTGGGCTCGCCGGCTCGTACGTCTGGCCGTCGCCCCGGACCAGATCTTTCTGGAACAGGTCGCCGAGGGGCAGGATGAGTGGGACACCGTTGGGAAAGCCGAGACCCGCCTGAGCGGTCGGTTGGGTGAAGTCCGGGGGAGGGGCGCACACGAGCACCGGCTTGGGGATGTCGTACTCGGTCCCGGCGAAGGTCTCCTTGGCCTTGGCCAGGTCGCTCTTGGCCTGATCCTGCTTCGCGGCGGCGGCGTCAGCTGCGATCAGAGCCTCGGCGTCGGCCTTCAGTTGTGGCGGCAACTTGGGCACCAGCTCAGCGGGCACATCGTTCAAGATGACGGCCAGGATATTTGCCGACATGCAGTCGTACGCCTCGATCGGCAGGATCTTGACGATTTCGGGCGGGGGAACCAGGTCGACATTGGCGGGACACGTCGCCGCCGGCACCGTGGTTGGTTCATCCGCAGCAGAACCCCCCTCTGTTGAGGGTGAGGGTGCGGGTGCTTGCGGGATGTCGATGCGCAAGCCCTCCCACTGTGCCTGCAGGGCGGCGATCCCGTCCACCAAGTGCGCTCTTTGCAGGAAGTTGTCGGCGGCCACCGACGACAGGAGCGTGATGACGACGGCGAGCAGTGGCACCCCGATCCGGCTGGTACTCGATGCGCCGACGGCGACGGCGAGGCCGATCAGGGCGCCGATGGGGATGGCCACCCATCCCATCTCCACGTTGACGGCATTGTTGATGAGCACCCACGCCAGCACCCCGAGCGCGCCGACAATGGCTCCCGCAATCGTGCCCCCGAAGACGCGTCGCGCCAACGGGCTCTGTTTCACGCTGTCTGTTTCCGGCTGATGTTCGTTGATGACGGTCATCTCATCCCCCGAGAGTCGTTCCGAGTTGTACTGGGCTGCCACATGGCGTTTATGTGACGACAGTCACCGACACTACATCTCTTTCACGAGCGCCGCTCGACCGCGGTGTCCGCGCTGCACCAGCCAGTCGAGTGCGGCGGCGGAATCGTCGAAGCCGAAACGGGTCACCGGCATCTGGAGGCGGCCATCACCCAATCGAGCCAGCAACTCGGGGACGGCGTCCCGACCCTGTTGCTCGCGGTTGATCATGTTCAGCGGCAACAGCGACACGTCGCGTTGCACGAACACCGGCAGCGTCAGCGTGAGCGAGGCACCACCGACGTATCCCACCAGGACGGCCCGGCCTCCGGGACGTACGAGGGGCAGGAGCGTGTTCAGCACCTCACCACCCACCGGGTCGATCAGAACGTCGGCCTGAATGGCGTCGGGCTCCAGTGGGTCGGTGGTGACCAGCGGGGTGACGTCGTCAGGCAATTCAGCAGCGGCTTCCGCCGAGGAGACGGCGCCGATGACGTGAGCGCCCATACCCAGCGCCAGTTGAACGGTGACCGACCCGACGGCCCCGTTCGCTCCACTGACCAGCACCGTTGCTCCTGGCTGCACGTCGGCAACGTCGTGCAGGGACACCCAGGCCGAGGTACACGGAGAAAAGAAGACGGACCCGAGGTCGAAGGGAACATTGTCCGGGAGGAGGCCGACGATGTGACTCGGCGCCGACACGAGTTCCGACCAGGTGCCATCGGTGGCAGTACCGAGTCCTCCGCCGCGAAGCCATACCCTTTCACCGGTGGCGAAGATGTCGGAATCGACCACGACGCCGGATCCCTCCACGCCCGGGGTGTAGGGCAGCGGGGGGTGGCGAAGGAAGCCGCCGGCCCAGATCGTGCGGTCGAGGTGGCCCACCGTGGCCGCCTCCATCCGCACCAATGTGTGCCCGTCGAGGCGGCTCGGATCATCGACCTCCTCGAGCAGTGGCGGTGACGACCACTCGTGAACTCGGACCGCTTTCATCGAGCACTCCTGCCGGAACTGGTCATGCCGGCGTGAGGTGATCGGCCACGACCTCGGCCAGCCAGTGCAACTCGGCGGGGTCGGCGACGCACGGGAGGAGGACGACTTCGTCGGCGCCGGCCTCAGCGTAGGCATCCACCATCTCCCGAACGCCGTCGGCCCCGGTTCCGATCGGGCCGAGCACGAAGTCGGGCGGACCACCCTGCTGTAGGTACGTGGTGCGCCATTCGGCAGCCTCAGCGGCGCGTTCGTCGCTGGCGAACCAGGAGCCGGCGATGATTCGGGGCTCACCGGGCTTGCCGGCAGCCTGCCATGCTCCCTTGACCGCCAGGATGTCGTAGGCGGTGAACTGGGCGTTGACGCCGCCGCCGATGAAACCGTGGCCGTAGCGCAGCATCCGGGCGATGGCCCCCTTCGATGCGCCCCCGACGAGAATCTCGATGTCGGGATGTGGGGCCGGTCCGAGCGAGTGCGGATGGTCCTCGGGTTCATGCAAGGCCAGCAACGCGTCGAGTGCCTCGTCGACGCGGCGGCCACGGTCGTCCCACGACGCGGCGGCCGCTTCATAGTCCTGGGGTCGGGCCCCTCCCGCCACGCCGAGGGTGAAGCGACCCGGAGCGAACAGACTCAATGTGGCCATCTCCTTGGCGAAGATCGCCGCCGGGCGGACTGCCGGGATGAAGATGTTGGCGAGCACCCTGATGCGGCTGGTCACTGCCGCGGCGGCGGCGAGGGTGACCACCGCGTCGGTGTTGGCATACACGATGCGTTCGGCGACCCCGATGGAGGAGAAGCCGAGCGATTCGGCGTCACGCGCCCAGGTGAGGATGGTCTCGCCGTCCACTCCGGGAACGCCGTGGGGAAGGTTGATGCCGATCGATGTCATGTGTGTCTCCCTGGGTTGAAATTTGTGGGGTCGATGTCCGTGCGGTGCGAACGGGGTCAGTAGTCGTGTCGGATGTTGTGAAGAGGTTCGCCAGCGGCGTATCGGCGGAGCTGATCTCCGGCCACGCGATAGGCCCGAGCCTGCCATCTGCGGGACGAGCCGGCGACGTGTGGGGTGATGATCACGTTGGGGGCGCCCCAGAGCGAATGACCGTCGGGCAGCGGCTCGGGATCGGTGACGTCGAGGGCGGCGCGCAGACGACCTGTGCGGAGTTCGGCCTCCAGCGCGACGTGGTCCAGTACCGGACCGCGTCCGGCGTTGACCACGATGGTGTGATCTGCCATGGCGGCGAGCACGTCGGCGCTGATGAGACCGGTGGACTCGGCCGTGAGCGGCGTGAGGATGACAACGGCGTCGACATCGCGCACGAGATCCATCAGCCGGTCCGGCGTCCAGGTGCCGTGGCGGCCGTGGCGCGTGATGCCGATGACCTCCACGCCGAACGGTTCCAGTCGGGCTTGCACCGCACGGCCGATGGAACCGTGGCCGACCACGAGGACCCGCTTGGATTCGAGGTCGTCTCCGGGGGTGTCTTCGGGAGCCGACGTGAGTGCATTGCCCTGGTGATCCCAACGTTGTTCTCGCTGCGCGTCCAGGAACCGGGGCAGGAGGTGTTGGTGGGCCAAGAGCATCGCCACCACCCATTCGGCGACTGGGATGTCGTGGGTGTTGCCGGCATTGGCGACGGTGACGCCGGCGGGCACGTGGGGGAGCAGCCGCTCCACGCCGGCGCTGAGCGTCTGGATGAATCGCAGCGCCGCGAACTCGGCGAGACGGGGGACCAGCGGCGACTGCTCGGCGCCGAACACGATCACCTCGGCACCCAGTTGTTCGCGGCTGAGGTCATCTCCGGCGACGTGGGGGACCAGACGAACGGTGTCGGGCAACGGTCCCAACTCGTCCAAGAGTGCCGAGGCGGGCAGGACGACGTCGATCACGGGCGACGACGGGACAGGAAGTCCAACACGAGAGCGTTCCACTCGTCGGCATATTCGACGTTGGCGCAGTGGCCGCATGGATCGAAGACTTTGACCTCACTCCCCGAGATCTGGCGGTGCATGGCATCTGCGTATCCGGGTTCCCTCAACGGATCCTGGGCACCAGCGGTCAGCAGGGTAGGTACGGCGATCGTGTCGTATGGGGTGGTGTCAGTCTGGCCGAAATCGCTGCGTTCCGGGGCGTTGGGTGAACGGAGGCGTGCAGAGGCAGCGAACTCCCAGGCCCCGGGCTCGAGGCTCGCCTCGTGGTACTCAGCAACCGTTGCATCGTCGTCGCTGAATCGACGGTCGTGAAATACGACCTCCAACTGGCGACGCATCCCCTCGAACGTGCCGTCGTAGTTCTGGAGGGTCTCACGCGCATCGTTGAGCGGGCTGAACCCGCCGCCCGACACCGTGACGATGGTCCGTGCGGGAAGGAGCGGCCTCGGAGATGCGGCGTCCTTGATGAGGAAGGTGCCACCCATCGACAGACCGATCACGTCGGCGCTCGTGATGTCCATGACGTCGAAGAACCGCGCCATGTGAGTGAGCATCGCGGCGTTCCCAGCGACGAAGTCACGGATCTTGTCGGTCTTGCCGAAGCCCACCCAGTCGGGGGCGATCACCCGATTGGATGTGGCCAGCGCAGCGATGTTGTGACGCCAACTCAGCCAGGAGTTCTCTCCGAACCCGCCGGCGTGGAGGAGCACGATGGTGGGGCCGTCACCGACATCGAGGAAGTGCGTGCGGATGCCGTCGACCCTGACGAAGCGGCTCGCGGGCGGTGTGGGCAGTGCCGTCGCGACGGTCACGGCGCGTCGCGGAGTGATGGCAGAGCGCGGTACACCTCGGGTATGTGCGCGGTGGCAGTGTCGAGGTACTCGTCTCCCTCCCAGCGCACCCTCGGCATGAGCTTCGGCTTGCCGACCGTCGCGGCGTGCTCACTGTAGGTCTGCGGTGCTGCGGGTTCGGTCTTGGCCCACGTGGGCTTGCCGTCGGCCTCACGGAAGTGCGGCATGACCTCCTCGGCCATGAGGTACATGTTCTTCTGGACCATCCAGTGCGGCATAGATCCGAGGTGTCCGCCGGCGCTCATGACCATGCCGATCTTGTACTCGTCGATCATCTCCTCGTACTTCTCGATGACGGTCTCGGGTGACCCAACGATCACGTAGCCACCCTCGACGAGCTCCTCGTACGACAGCTCCGTGAAGCCCTTGGCGCCGGCTTTGGCCTTGCCCTCGAGAGTGCGGCGCAGCGACTCCTTTGAGTTGTACCCGGCCGGCATCATCTGAAAGCCCGGGATCTTCAGTCCGTTGCGGAAGAACCACATGATGTGGGCCCGAGCCTCGCGGTGGGCCTGCTCGTCGGTCTCGGCCACATGGGTGTGGACGAGCCGGCCGAGCTGTCGGGGGCTGGGGGTGTACCCGTACTGCTCCTCAGCCACTTGGTAGTACCTCGCGAAGGCGGTCTTGGACAGCCAGTTCGAGGTGGGCGTGAGCATGAACGGGTAGCGTCGCTCGGCGGCCTTGTCGATGGTGTCGACGCTGGTCGAGCCCGGCAGCCAGATGGGTGGATGCGGTTGCTGGAGAGGGCGGGGCCAGGTATTGACGTACTCGATGTCGTAGTGCTCGCCGTGCCACTGAAACGGGCCGGGCTCGGTCCACGCCTTGACGATGAGGTCGTTGGCCTCCCAGAACCGGTCCTTGGACGTCGTGGGATCGACCCCGGCCGAGACATACTCCGCGCCCATCGCTCGCACGTGGCCCGAGATGATACGGCCGCCCGACATCACGTCGAGCATGGCGATCTCCTCGGCAACGCGAAGGGGATTGCGGTGCAGGGGCAAGGCGTTGCCGATGACCCCGATGCGGATCTGACTGGTGCGGGCCGCCAGGTACGCCGCCCACAGGTTGGGTGCCGGCTGGACGGCGTACGCCGTCTGGTGATGTTCGTTGACCAGCACGCCGTCGTATCCCAGACGCTCGGCCAGGACGAGTTGATCCATGTACTCGCGGTACAACCGGTGGCCCTGCTTCGGGTCGTACATCGTGTTGGGCAGCGTGATCCAGATGGACTCGAACTCCTCACCCGGGGGGATGAAGGGGTACGGCATCAGATGGAACATGTAGAACTCGAGACGGTTCACACCGCCACCTCCTCGATGAATGACGTCACCAGGTCTGCCACCCGGTCGGGTGCCTGGACGATGAGAGCATGGCCGACGCCGTCGACCTCGGAGAGGCGGCCCTGCGGGAGCAGTTCCGCCCAACGGGTTGCGTGCGCATTGGGGATGAGCTGGTCATGTTCGGGTGTGACCACCAGCGCCGGAACGTCGATGCGGCCGATCCGTCGGTCCAGTCCGATGTCGTAGCGCCGTTCCCACACCAGTCGGGCGGTCACGCCGTTCTCGCCGTAGGCATCGGTGAAGGCCTCGATATCGGTGGGTGGGGCAAAGAAGTGGGCGTGCTCACCGGCGGGACCTCCGAACAGCGCCCGCTCCAGTCGACCGGGATCCGCGCAGAGGAACTCGAACATCGGGGCGTCGGCGATGCGTAGCCCGGATGGTGCAATGACGGTGAAGGTCCGGATGCGTTCGGGGTGGAACGTGGCCAGCTGGGCGGCAATCCATCCGCCGAGGTCGTAGCCGACCAGGTCGACCTGCTCGAGTTCCAGCGTGTCGAGGAGCGACCGGTAGTGAAGGACGAGGTCGTCGAACCCGCGGAGCCAGTCGGGAGGATGTCCCTCTGCGTAGCCGGGATGGAGTGGGGCGACGAGGTCGTACGAGCCAGCCAGGCGTTCGTGGAAGGGCAACCACCTGGTGGGGAAGAACGCTCCGTGGAGGAACAGCACTGAACGACCCGAACCGGCACGCCGTAGCGTCGTCGGTTCGCCGGCGACGTCGATCACCGACGTCGGGTCCGCTGAGACCGTCGTGCTCATGTGCTGCTCCTTGTGCTCTGGCTCGTCCGTGCAGGCGTCGAACCGAATGGCCCCCCGTGGACCCGATGGTCTTCATGATATAGTGTTTTCGTTGCGCTCGTCACAAGAAGCGCGAGTAACGCAAAAATCGTAGGTTGTCGGACACGGGGGAGGAACGTCACGTGGGTGCCAGACACGGGAGCCAATATCTCGACGGACTCCGGGACCAGCGCGAGGTCTGGCTCGACGGCGAACGGGTGGTCGACGTCACCACGGATCAGCGCCTGTGTGGAGCAGCCGGATCATTGGCCGGCCTGTTCGATCTCCAGTACGCCGAACCCGAGGTGCTCCTCACCGAGGACGCTGAGAGCGGCCAACCAGTGGCCATCACCCACATCATTCCCCGATCGGTGGAGGATCTGGTCCGGCGCCGACATGCCTTGGAGAGCATCGCACTTGTGACGCTGGGATGGTTGGGTCGCAGCCCCGACTACCTGAACGTGACCATGGCTGGCTTCGCTGGCCGCGAGGACGTCTGGCGTCAGAACGGTAACGAGCAGGGTGCCAAACGCTTGGTCGGGTTCCAACGCGAGGCCATGCTCGCCGATTGGTCCATGACCCACGCCATCGTCAACCCGACCGTCGACAAGCGCCAGCGCGAGGTCGATGCCGGCGGCGGTGAGGTCGTGTTGCACAAGGTGGGTGAGTCCGCTGAGGGTCTCGTGGTGAGCGGCGCCAGGGCGCTCGCCACCCTCGCTCCGTTCGCCGATGAGATGGTCGTCTACCCGGGCCAGCCCATCCCCCGTGACGCGGCGGCTTATGCGTTGTCGTTCTCGGTGCCCATGGCGACACCCGGCCTGCGCATCCTGTGCCGGGAGAGCCACGCCGCCACGGGCAATCCGGCGGATCATCCGTTCTCGAGCCGCTTCGATGAGCAGGACGCGGTGGTCATTTTCGACGAGGTCGTGGTTCCCTGGGACCGAGTGTTCCTCGACGGTGACACCGACGTCTACAACAAGGCGATGACCACCGGCTGGGTGGCCAACATCATGCAGCAGACCACCATCCGGGCCCATGTGAAGCTGCGCTTCGCCTGGGAGTTGGCCACGCGAATGGCGCAGGCGCTCGGGTCCGAGAGTTCGCAGGTCAACGAGATGCTCGGCGAGCTGTGGTCCTACACCGAGCTGACCCGCTCGGTCATCGAGGCAGCGGAGGTTGGCGCGCATGAGTGGGGCAACGGCGTGTGGTTCTGTGACGAGCGTCCCTTCCGCGCCATCCGGCCGACGCTGCCCAAGTGGTTCCCCCGCGCCAACGAGATCATCAAGCTGCTTGGCGCTCACAGCATGTTGGCCACCCCGAACGCGGCCGAGCTCGCCAACCCCGAGCTCCGACCTCTCATCGAGCGGTACTACCGCGGCGCAGACGACATGAGCGCCGCCGAGCGGATCGCAATCTTCCGCACGGCCTGGGACTTCACGGGCTCGGCCCTGGCGGGCCGCGGCGACCTCTACGAACGCTTCTACCTGGCATCCTCGGCTCGCATGTTCCAGGTCGCTCAGATGGGAGCCGTTCGCGAGACCGACTTCTCGCTGGTCGATGGAGTGATCCGTGCCCAAACCGACGCCGTCCCCTCACCTCAGTCGTGAGCGACGACCTGCTCCGCGTAGGCGAAGGCTGCCGGCTCGAGGCGAGTGCGCATCCGGTCGAAGAGGTCCGCTGCACTCCGGCCGGGCCATTTCGCCGGCAGCAACTCGACCGGAAGCCCCGGGTCGAGATACGGGAACTTGCGCCAGTCGTGCAGCGCGAGCGTGTATCGAGCGAAGGCTTCCGCGCCGTCGGGCTCGCCTCGGCGTCGGGCGAGCCGTCGCTCGATGGGGCCGTGGTCGTCCAGGAACTGCTGGTACATGCCGGCGAGACCGTCCAGGTCCCACGCCCGATGGACCAGTTCAACAGTGTCGTCGAACCCTTGGTACTGCGCCGAGAACACGTCCACATGTTGCTCGACGCCCAGGGCGCCGATGGATTCGAGGACCAGGGGAGTGACTCGCCGGGGAGCGATCCACAGTCCGCTCGACACGATGCCCATGCCGAGCCACATGAGTTTCGCCCGGAGTGTGTGGCGTTTGTCCCGCTCGGTTTCGGGAACAGAGAACGACACAAGGACCCATCCATCGTCGAGGGGCGCCGGGTCCATCGAGGAGTAGATGCGACGATCGCCATCGGCGAGGAGGTCGTCGGCGGCGGCCGTCGTTGCGTATCCGCGGACGCTGGAGCGCACCTCCTTGTGGAGCATGCCCCGTCGAGCCATGCGCGATACCGCGGAGCGCACCGCCTGCTCGTCGATCCCGAGCAACTCCATGAAGTGGACGAGATCTGCCACGCCAAGCCAACCGTGGAACTGCGGCGAGTAGCGTCCATACACGTCGAGGATGAGCGTCTTGGGTCGCCGGGACGGGGCCGTGTCGTCGTTGACTGGACGCGCCGTCGCACCCGCTGTCGGCACCTTCGATGTCGTCGCCATGAGGAGGCATCGTGGCACAGGAACGAGAATTCGGGGGGAATGAGTTGAGCACCGAGGTCACAACATCCGTTCGGAACCGGGAGGATGCGCATGCCTCGACGGGTCGCCAAGACTGGTTCAAGTGGCCGACCTACGACGCTGCGGCATCGGGCCTCCGCAACTACTGGTATCCGGTCGAGTGGTCCAGCCAGGTCGGGCGTTCGCCCGTTGCCACGATGGTGTGCGGCGAGAAGATCATGCTGCAGCGGGATGGGAACGGGGCAGTGTTCGCCCTGCACGACCGCTGTCTTCACCGGGGCGTACCGCTGTCGATGGGGAAAGAAGAGTTCCCCGGGACTGTGACGTGTCCGTATCACGCGTGGACCTACAGCTTGGCCGACGGCGAGCTGGTCGCCGTGATCACCGACGGGCCTGATTCGCCAATGTGCGGCAAGGTGAAAGTGAAGACCTACCCAGCCGAGGACTTCCTCGGTCTGGTCTGGGTCTTCATCGGTGACCGCGAACCACACCCCTTGCGGGAGCAACTCCCCGAGGAGTTGGTGGACGCGCCGCCGTTCGCGGTGGGCGGGCGCATCGAGGAGCGGGATGGCGACTGGCGGCTCTTCGCTGAGAACGGCTTCGATGAAGGCCATGCCAAGTACCTCCACCGAACGTCGTATTGGCGGTTGTTCAAGGTCATGCCGACGTGGAACAAAATCCACATCGAGCGGCATGGACGCTGGATCTATCGAGTCGAGGACGAGCGACACTGGGACGCCACGTTCCCGGGCCTGGGTCGCTGGACCAACCAGCGATGGTGGAAACTCAAGCCAAAGAAGACGCAGGGCAAGTTCCTCGGCAACACCGGCGGCAACGACGCGCCCGATCCCTACATAGCGTCGAAGGAGTTCCCGGGGTTCGCATCGCTGTCATTGCCGGGCGTGCTGCGCATCGCCTATCCGCAGTTCATCCACTATGAGTTCTATGTCCCGATCGAGGAGGGCAGAACCCGCTACGTCGGCGTGATGGTGCAGTTCAAGGAGGGCATGGCGCGCCTCGGGTTCTATGCCCGGTACCTGGGCGGCATCAGGTGGCTGTTCCACGGCAACTTCAGTGGCCAGGACCACTGGATGGTTGCCGCCACCGACGCACCGCCCGAACGGCTGTATCGACCCGACGTGTCGTTGCTGGAGTGGCGTCGCCTCGTCGAGGCCGGTCATCCGTTCGAGCCGGACGCGGGCGGGCCGAGTGCCGTCGGGAAGAACGGTCGCGACCCCGGAGCCGAGTCGTGAACGTTCCCCTCGATGCCGGGGCGCCGCCCGACGGCGAGATGGTGACTGCGCGTGACGGGCAGCGCTACCACGTGATCACCCTCGGCGGGTCGACGGATCCGTCAGGTCCGGCCCGGTCGTCCGCGGTGTTCCTCCACGGGGGCGGCCCGGGATGTTCGGCCTGGACCGATTTCGGAGCTGTTGCCAGGTTGTTCGCGCAGGATCGGACGTGTCACCTCGTCGATCTGCTGCAGTACGGCGCGTCGGACAAGCCGGTCATCTCTGGTCCCCGTTGGAGCTGGCTGGCGAGATCGATGGTGTCGTTGTTCGATGCACTGGGACTGGGCCGGGTCGATCTGGTCTGCAACTCGTGGGGCGGCACGATCGCCATTGCCCTCGCGGCCGAACACCCGCAGCGGGTCCGATCGATGGTCATCACCGGATCCATGCCCGTGTTCCACGGTCCGCTCGCCCCGCTGCCGGAGGGCGGCCGTCGCGGCCGGAACGAGCGAGATGCGTACTTCGGTGGCGAGGGCCCGACCTTGGACAAGATGCGCGATCTGATGGCTCGCCTCGAGTGGTACGACGCCGGGCTCATTCCGGAGTCCACCGTCGAGTTGCGGTACCGCCAGAGCCTCGATCCCGGCGAGATGGACCTCGCCGCCCAGTCCGATGATCGACGTGGCGAGTGGCAGGACCTGGATGGTCATCTCGGTGACATCGCTTGTCCGGTGTTGTTCTGTTGGGGGATGAACGACGCCTTCCTCACCCCCGACTACCCGATGATGCTGGCGCGAATGGTGCCACGCGGTCAGCTCTACGTGATGGACCGGGCATCGCATCACCTCCAGGAGGAGCGGCCGTGGGACTACTACAGCGTCGTGAGCGGGTTCCTTGATTCCGACGCTGATCTGGGGGCGTCGAAGTGAGACGAGTCGGATGGTTGGTGGTCGGCGTCATGGCGGTCGTGTTCCGCCGTCAGATCGCCGAGAGGTTGGTCGACGGGTTGACACGGACGACCGGCACCTGGGTCGGGTCGCCGCAATGACCGATAGAGGGCGCGTCCCGGCTGAAGAAGTGCTCGCCTCGATCGACCGGGAACGGCTCGCAGAGATCTGCATGGGTCTGGTCGACATCTCATCGCCCACCGGAGACGAGGCTCGCTGTTCCGAATGGATCGCCGAGCAGTTGCGGGCCGTCGGAGCGTCGGGCGACGTGCAACCGATCGATGCTCGCCAGGCCAATGCGTGGGGTCGGGTGACCGGGTCGGGTGAGGGCCCCACCCTCATGCTGTACTCGCCCATCGACACCCTGACCACGGGCAACGCCGAGGAGGACGTGCCGTGGGTGGCAGATTCTCTTGCACCTCACATGAAGCCGATCGCCCGGCGAGAGGGCGACATCATCACCGGGCTGGGAGCAATGAACCCGAAGGGTCACGCGGCATGCGTGATCACGGCCTTCGAGACCATCGCACGTTCCGGTGTCGAGTTGCGGGGAGATCTCATTGCGGCGTTCGGCGCCGGGGGGATGCCCACCAATGCCCGCAGTCGGCCCGGCGAACCCCTGGATCGCCGCAACACCGGGCAGGGCGTGGGCTGCTCCTTCCTCGTAGAGCAGGGGGTGTGGGCCGACGCGGCGGTGATCGCCAAGACGGGGTGGAGTATCTCGTGGGAGGAGGTCGGCCTGGCATGGTGCGACATCACGGTGCGAGGAACCCACACCTACGTCGGAGCGCGGCACCGCATCCCATACCGGAACCCCATCGCCGACGCCGCAACGGTCATCTCGCATCTCGAGGACTGGTTCCCGACCTACAGCGAGCGTCACACGACCGGCCTCGTGTCGCCGCAGGGAGTGGTGTCGGCTGTCGACGCCGGGTGGTGGCGCATGGCGGCGGTGGTGCCGTCGCAGGCTCGGATCCGGGTGGACCTTCGTATCGGTCCGGACCAGACCCCGCTCGATGCGTGTCGGGAGTTGCGCATCGCGATCGACGAATTGGTGGCCACCGACCCGGGGCTCGATGTGAGCGTCGAGCTCTCGGTGGGGATAGCGGGCAGCCGGACCGATCCCGATCACTGGATCTGCCGGCGGGCTATCGGGGCGTGGGAACTGGTTGCCGGCGGCCCGCATGTGGCGGCGTTCGAAACCAGCGGTGCCACCGACGCAAACATCCTGCGCAGTCGGGGGATCCCCACGGTGCGAGTCGGGCTGCCCAAGGTGTTCAACTCCGGCGTCGAGCTGGATTTCGCCGCCGGGATGAACACCGTCGACCTCGGTGGGATGGAGCTTCTGACCCGGCACCTCGTGTGCCTCGCACTCGACGTGTGTGGTCAGTCCCGGGCCGACGTGGTCGGGTCGGGACCGGAACCCGGTTCGGAGGTGGCGCCGTGAGTCGGATCGTAATCGGGGTCGGGGCGTCGCACACCACGCTGATGAACACCAAGTGGGACGAGGTCGACCATCTCGATCGCGCTCACCGCTTCCGTGATGCGTTGGGTGAGGCGCGGTGCCGGATCGAGGCGTCGGGCGCAGATGTCGCGGTGATCATCGGGCCCAACCATTTCCGAGGTCTCTGGCTCGACCTGATGCCGACATTCACAGTGGGTGTGGGAGATGTCATCGGTGCCGGAGAACACGGCACCCCGAGCGGTCCGCAACCGACCCGAACGGACGTGGCGCGTGGGATCGTCGACGGACTGATGGCAGCGGGGTTCGACCCAGCGTTCTCGGCGACACTGCAGGTGGACCACGGCATCACCCATGCCATCCAGTACGTGGTACCCGAGGCGATGCCGGTGGTTCCGGTGCTGGTCAACTGCTTCGCACCGCCCCTGCCGAGCGTGGCCAGGAGCGCAGCATTCGGTGCAGCGCTGGGCTGCGCCATCGAGGACCATCACAGCGACGTGCGGGTGGCGGTGATCGGCAGCGGTGGGCTGTCGCACCAACTCCCGTTTCCCGACTGGCGGTCGCCCGTCTCCGATGACGACCGGTACCTCGTCGAGTCCTGGAGGTTCGGTCGAGCCAGCTGGCAGGACTACGAAACGAGACGGCGCCAGATCGTGACGTCGGCCCCGCCTGAGCTACGCGAGTCCTTCGACCACGAAGTCCTCGGGCTTGTCGAGCGCGGCGAGTTGGTGCAGCTCCTCGCTGACGTCGAACCGCTCGCAGCTCGCGGCGGCAATGGCGCCAACGAGATCCGCAACTGGATCGCCATGGCCGCCGCATGCGGCTGGGCGCCCGGCCGCACGCTCTGCTATTCGGCCATGCCCGAGTGGCTCACCGGCATGGGAGTCGCCGTCATCGATCAGCCACGTTCCCCCAAGGAGGCCCTGCGCCCATGACCACTGAAACCTCCCGATCGCACCCGGGCACGGCGTGGCTCGACCTCACCGGCACGCCGTTCTCGCTCGACCTGATCGATGTCCGAATCCCTGACGTCGGCACCGTACCCACTCGGGCACTGCGGGCGGGTGACGGGCCCGACGTCGTGTTCCTCCACGGTACGAGCGGACACCTCGAGGCCTTCACCCGCAACATCGGCCCGCACGTCGCGGCCGGGTTCCGATGCCACGCCATCGACATGCTGGGCCACGGGTACACCGGTAAGCCCGACTACTCCTATGAGATCCCCCGGTACGTCGAACATCTCGTCGGGTACCTCGATGCGTGTGGAATCGAGCGCGCCCACCTCGCCGGTGAGTCGCTCGGCGGATGGGTAGCGGCGTGGCTTGCGTCCGAGGCCCCGGAGCGGGTGGCGTCGTTGCAGCTCATCGCGGCGGGCGGGACCAAGGCCAACCCAGAGATCATGGACCGCATCCGCACTTCGACCCGCCGGGCGGTGATGGAGGATGACATCTCGCTCACGAGGGACCGTCTGCACCTGCTCATGCACGACCCCGAGGCCAACGTGAGCGATGAGCTGGTCGAGGTCCGTCATCGGATCTACCACCAGCCCGACTTCGTGGCCAACATCGACAACTTGTTGTGCCTGCAGGACATGGAGACCCGTCAGCGCAACCTGTTGCGGCCCGACCGACTGGCCAAGCTGGCAAACATCCCGACGCTCATCGTCTGGGGGAACCAGAACCCGTTCGGCGATGTCCCCGAGGCCCAACGCATGCACGAGGACATTCCGGGGAGCCGCTTGGAGCTGTACGGGGAGTGCGGCCACTGGCCCCAACACGAGCAGTTCGAGCAGTACAACCCCACGTCGATCGACTTCCTGACCGCGAACGAGCCGACCATGGGTGGCGTGTCATGACCGAACGACTTCGACAGGACGACGGTGGTGGCGCAGAGAATTCGGTGATCGAGGTAGCGGCGGAGCGGTTGTGGGAGGCAGCGGTGACTGGTGTGCCGTGCGCACCGGTCCGGGACCTCATCGCCGACGGCGACGCGGCCACCGCTTACGCCGTTCAGGAGCGCAACGTCGAGCGGACCAGGGCCGAGCGGGGCTGGCGGATCTGTGGTCGCAAGATCGGGCTCACGTCTCCGGCAGTCCAGGCGCAGTTGGGGGTGGACCAGCCCGACTTCGGTGCACTCTTCGCCGAGTTGGCCCACGGCGATGGACAGGTCATTGCGATGGACGGTCTGTTGCAGCCACGGATCGAGGCCGAGGTGGCCCTCGTCCTCGACCGGGATCTCAACGCTGGGCGTCACACAGTGGCCGACGTACTGGCAGCTACGGCCTTCGCTCTGCCGGCACTCGAGATCGTGGACTCGCGTGTCGCCGGTTGGGATATCACGTTCGTCGACACCGTCGCTGACAACGCGTCGGCCGGACGGTTCGTGCTGGGGACGGTGCCGGTGTCGCTTTCGCGGATCGATCTGGCAGCAGTGACGATGTCGATGACCATCAACGGAGACGAGCGGTCCACCGGTCTCGGTTCGTCGTGTCTCGGGAACCCGTTGTTCGCTGCCGGTTGGTTGGCGGACACCATGTGCGCCCTCGGGACACCGCTGCGGGCCGGTGATGTGGTGATGACCGGCGCACTCGGTCCCATGTCGCCGGTGGTCGGAGGCGACGAGGTCGCCGCCGTGATCGAAGGGCTGGGCCGCGTGTCGTGCCGGTTTGGCACCGTCGACACAGGCCCAGAGGATGCGGAAGGAAGAAATCATGGCTGAGCGGACTCGTGTGGCGGTGATCGGATCGGGCAACATCGGCACCGATCTCATGATCAAGGTGCTGCAGCTGTCGGATCGTCTCGAGATGGGTGCGATGGTGGGCATCGACCCCGACTCCGATGGCCTGGCCCGTGCCAAGTCGATGGGGGTCCCCATCACGGCGGGCGGGGTCGAGGGCTTTCTCGAGATGGCAGGGAGCGAGGAGTGTCGGATCGTCTTCGATGCGACCTCCGCGGCGGCCCACATTGCAAACGATCGAGCGCTGGCGGGACGCGGTCATCAGCTGATCGATCTGACCCCCGCGGCCATCGGGCCCTACGTGGTGCCGGCGGTGAACCTCGAGGAGCACCTCGATGCGCCCAACGTGAACATGGTGTCGTGCGGTGGGCAGGCGACCATCCCGATCGTGGCCGCAGTCGGATCGGTGTCGTACGTCCACTACGCCGAGATCGTGGCGTCGATCTCGTCGCGCTCGGCCGGTCCGGGCACGAGGGCGAACATCGACGAGTTCACCGAGACCACGGCGCGAGGACTCGAGGTGGTCGGCGGTGCGGGACGAGGCAAGGCCATCATCGTGCTCAACCCGGCCGAACCGCCGCTGGTGATGCGTGACACCGTGTTCTGTCTGACCGAGAACTCCGACCCGGCGCTCATCGTTGCGGCGGTCGAGAAGATGGTGGCGCAGGTCGCTCAGTATGTGCCCGGATATCGATTGAAGCAGCCGGTGCAGATTGATCCCGTGGGCGTTGACGAGCCGTTGAGAATCCCCGACCTGGACCGCAAGTACACGGGGTTGAAGGTCAGCGTGTTCCTCGAGGTGGAGGGTGCTGCGCACTACCTGCCGAGCTACGCCGGCAACCTCGACATCATGACCTCGGCCGCGGTGCAGACAGCGGAACGAATCGTCGAGCGCGCCACTGCACCCGTTGACGGGGTGGCGTCGTGACCGGCAGTATCGAGATGGACACCGCGAACGACGCCGTGAGCGGCACCGTGAGCGGCACCGTGCTGGCTGACGCGAAGGTGCCGACGGGTCGGTTGTACATCCAGGATGTGACGCTGCGCGACGGGATGCACGCAATACGTCACCGCTACACGCTGCCGGAAGTGCGCAACATCGCCCGGGCGTTGGACCGGGCAGGGGTGGCCTCGATCGAGGTTGCGCACGGCGACGGTTTGTCGGGATCGTCGTTCAATTATGGCTTCGGAGCGCACACGGACTGGGAGTGGTTGGCCGAGGCGGCCGACGTGTTGGAGAACGCAGTGCTGGCCACCCTCCTGCTTCCCGGTATCGGGACCGCCGATGATCTGCGCCGAGCCCATGACCTGGGCGTTTCGTCGGTACGAGTGGCGACGCATTGCACCGAGGCCGACATCTCCCGGCAGCACATTGCGCTGGCGCGTGAGCTGGAGATGGACGTAGCCGGGTTCCTGATGATGAGTCACATGAGCCCACCTGCCGAATTGGCGGCGCAGGCCAAGCTCATGGAGGGGTACGGCGCACATTGCGTCTACGTGGTCGATTCGGGTGGCCGCCTCACCATGGATGGGATCCGTGACCGATTCCATGCCTACCGGGAGGTGCTCGACCCGGCGACCGAGCTCGGGATGCACGCGCACCACAACCTGTCGCTCGGCGTCGCCAACTCGGTGATCGCCGTCGAGTGCGGGGCGGTCCGGATCGACGCGTCGTTGGCGGGTCAGGGCGCAGGTGCGGGCAATGCGCCGCTCGAGGTGTTCGCTGCGGTTGCTGACCTGTTGGGTTGGGACCATGGGTGCGACGTATTCGCGCTGCAGGATGCCGCCGAGGACTTGGTGCGTCCGACCCAGGACCGACCGGTGCAGGTGGATCGTGAGACGCTGTCGCTCGGTTACGCCGGCGTGTATTCCAGCTTCCTACGTCATGCAGAGTCGGCGTCGGAGCGCTACGGGGTGGACGTGCGGGACATCCTCGTCGAGGTGGGGCGGCGGCGGCTCGTGGGGGGGCAGGAAGACATGATCGTCGACGTTGCGCTCGACCTCGTAGCGGAGCGCGACGCCACGTGAGCACACCGGTGCCCCCGGCCCTGGTCGTTCGGCGGCGGTATGTCGATACTTCGTTCGGGCAGGTGCACGTTGCGGAGACCGGCAGGTCGTCGCTCACCGACGTGCCGGTGGTCCTGCTGCACCAGACGCCCCGCTCGTGGGACGAATACCGCGAGGTGTTGCCGTTGCTCGGAGCTCGGCATCATGTGATTGCGCTCGACACGCCGGGAATGGGAGCGTCGGATCCAGTCCCGGGTGAACAGAGCATCGAGGCCTTTGCCGTTGGGATCATCGAGGCGATCGACGTGTTGGGAATCGGGCGCTTCCATCTGGTGGGTCATCACACCGGCGGCGTGATCGCAGTCGAAGTGGCAGCCACGATGCCGGAGCGGGTCGATCGCGTCGTCTTGAGTTCGACGCCTTGGATCGATGCCTCGGACCGGGTCGCGCGCCGGAGACGCTCACCGATCGACGCGGTCGAGGCCCGTCCCGATGGAGGTCATTTGTGCGAACTCTGGCAACGCCGACGGGGCTTCTACCCAGACGGTCGCCCTGATCTGCTGAACCGGTTCGTGCGTGACGCGCTCGCTGCGGACGATCCCGAGGCGGGCCACCGTGCCGTGGGCTCCTTCGAGATGGAGAAGCGGATCGGTGGGCTGGCCGGGTTGCCGATCCTGCTGGTGGGCCACGCCGATGACCCCCACGCGTTTCCTTACCTCGATGCGATGCGTCACGCTCTGCCGCACGCAGAGGTGCGAGAGATCGCCACGGGGGTCGTCCCGCTCGAGTTCACGGCAAGCGAGTTCGCCGACCTCGTCGACGCTTTTCTCGCCTGACCACCAACCGGGTGGCCGGCTCGTGTGTGAGTCACGCGCGCCGAAATGTCAGCCGACCCTGTTCGTGGTCGACGGCGGTGAGGAGGACCGATATTGCCGTGCCAGCAGCGGCCGCGTCGACCCCGTCGAGACTCGCGATCACGGCGGGCTCGGTCAGCACCAGGGTCGCCCGTCCCGACCGATCGACCGCAGTGATCACTGCGTTGAAGGTGTCACCGATCCGGTGCCCGAGTATGGCTGCCTCGATCAGGTCGACGCACTGGCGTTCCACTCCAGCGGCGCGTCGGACCAGCGCACCCATGGTCTGGGGGAGCGCTTCCAATGCCTCGGCGAGCTGGTCGGTGGGTTGTTGTCCGACCACCCCGGCGAGCACGGCTTCGGTGGCGAACCGGTCGGCGAGGCGCCGGAGCGGAGCGGTGACGTGCGCGTACGGCGCGGCGATGGCGGCGTGGATCGTCGATGCTGCATCAGGCGGGGGACCGCCCGTGAGCGCCAGGTAACCCGACCCTCGGAGCAGGCGCGATGCCGAAACCATGAGTGCCATGTGGTGAGGTTCGGACACATCAAGCGAACGGACCCACGCTCCGTAGGCGAGGTCAACGGGCCAAGGCACGCCAGCGGCCAATGATGCCGAACGGAGCGCATTGAGTGCTTCGTCGGGTGCGGGCGGGACTGTTCGGAGCAGTCCCCAGCCGTGGTCCAACATAAATGCGGCGGCGGCTCGGCCCGTGGCGAGTGACAGTTGTGCGTTCCAGCTCTCAGCGGATACCGGTCGACGAGTCACGAGCTGATATCCGCCTGCATCATCGACGATCGTCTCCTGTTCGGGGAGTCGCAGGCTGACCCCACCGCGGTCGGCCTCGCGTTCCATCAACAGGTTTCCCACTTCTGCCAGCAGCTGGGACTGGTGGTCCCCGTTCCCCGAGTCCACAACGCGCTGGACGGCGTCGTAGTCGGTCTGTCGCCGGGAGCGGACGAGGGCTCGGCTGACTTCAACGTTGATGGTCTCGCCTCGATCATCGAAGTCGATCACCCAGAGCACTGCGGGCCGGTCGAGGCCGGGCAACAGGCTGGCAGCGCCCTCGCTGAGGACGGTTGGATGCAGTGGGACGCGTCGGTCCGGGCAATAGACGGTGACGCCTCGACGTCGGGCTTCGATATCGATCGGGTTGCCAGGATCGGGAGTTTCGATGTCGATCCAAGCACCAACATCGGCGATGGCGTAGCGCAGCCGGAAGCCACTCGATCGTCGTTCGAGGTGGAGTGCCTGGTCGAGATCCCGGCTCCCGATCGGGTCGATCGTCCAGAACTCGATATCCCGATGATCCACGCGTTCGGGGCTCGAGGCATCGTTCGAGGTGGTGGACGCAAGCGCTGCGGCTGCCTGTTCGACCTCCGCCGGGAACTCGTCGGGCAGCCCAGCGTCGAGCCGAACGCCATCGAAGCCGGCCCGAAGGTCACGGTCGACGACCGGACCGATCGTTGCTCGGGGAATCGATCGCACGCAACCGGCAACCTAGCGGCAGGTTGGTCGTCCGCTTCAGGTGATCGAGTAGCCGCCGTCCACGTTCCAGGTCTGCCCGGTGACGAACGCGGCAGCGGACGACGCCAGGAACGCCACCACCGGCGCAATGTCGTCCGGGTGACCCCAGCGGGCCATGGGCGTGCGGGCGATGTACGGGTCGGCCATGCCATCGAAGTGCGTCATGACCTCGGTCATCCGGGTCAGGATCAGCCCCGGTGCCACGGCGTTCACCCGGATGGCCTGCGGCGCCCACTGGGCAGCCAGGGTCTTGGTGAGCTGCACGATGCCGGCTTTGGCCGCCCCGTAACCGGGGACCATGGGGATGGCGTCGAAGCTGGACATCGACGCCAGGTTCACGACGGCCGCCCCGCCTTGGTGATGGCTCGCGGCGAGCAGGTCCAGGCAGGCCACCGACAACCGGAAGGCGCCGGTCAGGTTGATGGCCACTGACTCGGCGAACACGTCCGGCTCCCACTCGTCACGGCCGCCCGGCATGTTGGCGCCTGCATTGTTCACCAACACGTCGAGGGAGTCGAGGTTGTCCACCAGCGCCTCGAGTTCGTCCGGTTCGGTTATCCGGCACTGGTGGTAGGTGAACGAAGCGAGGTCCTCGTCGACATCCGCGGCCGATGCCCTGGTCCCGGTGATGGTGACAACCGCTCCAGCGTCGGCGAAGCAACGGGCGATGGCCAGGCCGATCCCCGAGGTCCCCCCGGTCACCAGCACTGTCCGCCCGGCGAAATCGAAGCTCACGTCCATACGGACTCCCAACGTCGTGACTCGACCGAACGGTAGATGGCCAGCGCGGTGCGCAGCTCACCCAGTGAGTGCGCGGCCGTTGCGGCCGGGGGTGTGCTGTGCAGCACCGCAGCCGCGAAGTCGGTGAACTCGCCCGGATAGCTCATGAGGTAGCCGCCCGGTTCGCCCACGGCGCTGCCGTGACGATGGGCCCGGTCGTACACCGTGCACACCCCGGCTCCGTCGATGGTGATCTCGCCGCTGGTCCCGGTGATCCGGAAGAGAACCTCCGGGGCCAGGGTGGCGCTGGTCAACAGGGCGTCGAGGGCCGCCACCACACCGGACTCGAACCGCACCAACGACCTGACCAGCGATTCGGTCCGCATGCCGGGGAACGGATGGCCCAGTTCGCCCACTACCTCGGTGACCTCGCCCAACATCATGCGAAGAGGACGCAGCCAGTGTGAACAGGTGTCCATGGCCAGGCCACCGCCCGCCTGCACCGGATCGAACCTCCACGGCTCGTCGCCTCCGTAGAAGTCCGGCAGCGGTGGGATGAAGGCACACGCCCGGGCCGTCACGATGTCCCCGATGGCCCCATCGGCCACCAGGCCCGCCGCGGTCATGACCTCGGGCCAGTACTGGGCGTTCTCGGCGATCATGAAGACCGTGCCGGCCCCCTGGGCCGATGCCGTGATCCGCTCACACTCGGCCAGCGTCGGGGCCATGGGCTTCTCCAACAACACGTGCAACCCGGCGTCGAAGCACTGGGTGGCGATCGACTCGTGGAGGTGGTGGGGCAGCATGAGGTCGACGGAACTGAAGGTGCCCGACGCCACGGCGTCATCCAGCGAGGTGAACGGCGTGGCACCGGTCGCCACGGCCATGGCCGAGGCCCGCGCCGGGTCGATGTCCACCGCGGCCACGATGTCGATCGGCGCGCCGCTCTCCCCGATGGCCCACCGGTGCAACTCGGCGATGGCTCCGCAGCCCACGAGGGCCAATTGGACGTGCTCGGTCATTCGGTCTCCTCGGGCGCGATGGCATAGTCGTGTCGATAGTTGGCGAATCGTTGTTCGACCTGCGCCGTGGTCAGTCCGGCGTCCTCGAGCGTGTACCGGTGTGACCCGTGCGTTCCCTGGCGATGGGTGGCCAGGTGCCGCCTCGCCGCCTCGGCGCCCGTCACCGACAGCTCGCCCCCGAACCAGCGGTGGATCTCCTCGACTGCGGCGATCGGGTCGGCCACCAGTTCGGCGTAGTGGAGGTCCATGATCCGCGCCTCGGGCCGACGCTTGCGGAAGTCGGCCAGGCGGTCCACCATCTCGCCCAGCATGCGCAACCACAGCGGCCCCCAGTGGTCGGTCGTGTCGAGGTCTGCTGTCACCGCGTTGGGGATCGACGTCGTCGACAGGCTCACGGCGGAGGCCACGGTCCGCAGAGGATCGCGGTGCAGCACCACGATCCTGGCGTCAGGGTAGGTGTCCACCAACGCGTCGAGGGCCAGGAGGTGACCCGGGGCCTTGAGCACCCAGGTGCCGGGTGCCTGTGATCCCAGGACCTGCAACGCCTGTCGATGGAAGGAATACGCCGGCGAGAGGTCGGTGGAGAGGTACCAGTCCACGTAACTCGGCACGTGGAACAGGCCCAGCCAGTCTTGGCTGCGGAAGCTTTGACCGAGGAGGGCCACGCACTCGGTCGGACCGTCACCAGGTTCCCAGTGCACCGCTTTCAAGGCAGGCACCATGGCGTAGGTCGTCTCCATGACCTCGACCCAGCGAGCGATCCTCGGATCGGTCTCGAAGGTCGCAGCCTGTGGTGGTGGGATCGAATCCAGCGCCTCCCACTTCATCAGCGCCCGGTTGGCCGGATCGGCGGCGAGGAGCTCCAGCAGGATGGTGGAGCCGGTCCGCAGCATGCCCACGATCACCAGCGGCGACGTGACCGACTGGTCGGACACCTCGGGGTGTCGCGTGATCCAGTCGATCAGCCGGAGCCGGTTCCGGAGTCGCTCACCGACCCACGACTCGAACAGGTCCACTCCGAATCGGTTGAGGTCGGCTTCGGCGTTGGCCGAGTCGACCAGGACGCTCAGGCCGTCCCGCCAGGCGTGCTCGCCCATGTCGTCGCGGCCGGAGGCGCCCATGTCGTCG
>Ga0105047_10001222_pt1 | contig 45761 bp, 33 predicted proteins | sample MAT04_FD_78384 | JGI IMG/M metagenome (GOLD analysis project Ga0105047, IMG submission 78384) | Freshwater microbial communities from Lake Fryxell liftoff mats and glacier meltwater in Antarctica - MAT-04 (megahit assembly) | ecosystem: Environmental > Aquatic > Freshwater > Ice > Liftoff... | reverse complement strand
GTGCGCTGGACCTTGAGCGCGGATGGAACGGTGCTCGCCAATCGGAACGACATCTTGACCGGGCTGCCGTGGGCCAACGGCGGGCGTCATTCGGGTTGCCGTCCGCGTTTTGGGCCGGACGGCCAGCTCTGGGTTGGTACGGGTGATGCGGCCGTGGGCACGAACGCGCAAAGCTTGACGGTGTTGGGAGGCAAGGTGTTACGCATCAATCGGGACGGCGCCGCCGCGGCTGGAAATCCAACCATCGCGGGCGCAGACGCGCGGATTTACAGCTACGGACATCGCAACGTGCAGGGCATCGCGTTTCATCCAACCAGCTTCACCACGTTCAGCGTAGAACACGGTCCGTCGTTCGACGACGAGGTGAATCGTTTGGTGCCGGGCGCGAATGCCGGATGGAATCCGGTGCCGGGCTACAACGAATCGGTGTCGATGACCGACCTCACGCGGTATCCCACGGCGATGCGCGCGATTTACAGCACCGGTCGTCCTGCGAAGGGGTCCTCTGGCGGAACGTTCATCACGGGGGCGGCGTGGAAGGCGTACACGAATGCCTTTGTGATCACGCAACTGGTTGGGGCGCGGTTGCTGGTACTGACGTTTACCGCGAACGGAGCGGTGAAGGACACGATTCCGTTATACGCTGACCTCAACACTCGCCTGCGAGTGCCGGTGATGGGGCCGGACGGGGCGCTGTACGTCGCGACGGATGTTGGGGGGGGCGGGGGGCAGATCTGGCGCATAGCACCGAAGAACTGAAGCCAAAAAAGCCGAAAGGCCGAATGGGTGATGCAGCCGAACCGCCGAACAACAGACTGCAGCCTAACCGCCGAACAACAGACTGCAGCCAAAAGGGCGGCGTGTTAGCGTTTCGCGCGTGTTGTTTTTGTGCCGGATTGGATTGGCACGGGGATCGATGGCAACACCGTTTTTAACCAACGGCCCGTGTGCGATTCGGGAATCGCCGCAATGTCTTCCGGGCGACCCATGCCTACCACGCGTCCGCCGCCGTCGCCGCCCTCGGGACCCATGTCGATCACCCAATCTGCGAGTTTGATCACGTCGAGATTGTGCTCGATGAGCAACAACGTGTGTCCCTGCTCGAGCAAACGTTCAAAAACCGTCGCGAGTTTTCGAATATCCTCGAGATGCAATCCCGTGGTCGGTTCATCCAACACATACAACTTGCGTCCCGTCGAGCGCGCGGTGAGCGCGAGTTCGCGCGCAATCTTGAGTCGCTGCGCTTCACCGCCCGACAGCGTGGTAGCCGGCTGGCCAAGACGCAGATATCCAAGACCGACCTGTTGCACATGCCACAACGCCTGCGCGAGTTTGTCTTCGCGCGGGAAAAAACGAATCGCTTCGTCAATCGTTAAATCAAGTACATCAAAAATATTCTTGTTGCGTACGCGCACTTCGAGCACTTCGTTCTTGAATCGTTTGCCGCCGCACGATTCACACGGCATGTACACGTCGGCCATGAACACCATTTCCACTTCAATTGCACCCGCGCCTTCGCAGGTCTCGCAACGACCGCCGGCCACGTTGAACGAGAAATGCCCTGGCGTGTAGCCGCGCGTGCGACTGAGCGGCATGTCGGAAAACAGTCGACGAATCTCATCGAATGCCTTCACGAAAGTGACGGGATTTGACCGCGGCGACCGTCCAATCGGACTCTGATCAACCAGCACGACGTCGTCGAGAAATTCGCTGCCGCGCAGAGTCTTGAACGTGCCGACCGTTTCGCCGAGGTGTTCCTTGGCGGTGTGTTCGCCCTGTAACTTTGACTCCAGCGCGTGAAACAGAATGTCATGAATAACGGTGCTCTTGCCCGAGCCGGACACTCCCGTCACCACCGTCATCGCGTTGATCGGCACGGCAATGTCGACATCAAACACGTTGTGCGCGCTCGCGCCCTTGAGCTCGATCCACCGTGGACCCACGGCGCGACGCGTTGCGGGCATCGGAATCGTGCGTGCGCCGGTCAGATATTGCCCCGTGAGCGGGCTATCCTTCGCGTTCGACAACGGACCGGCAAACACCACCTGTCCGCCGTGTTCACCCGCCTGCGGCCCAAGTTCGACCATGTAGTCGGCCACGCGAATGGCATCGAGATCGTGCTCCACCATCACGACCGTGTTGCCACCATCGCGCAGGCGATGCAACAACGCGAGCAGTTTGTCCATGTCACGCGGATGCAGTCCAATGCTTGGTTCATCCAGCACGTACAACGAATCGACCAGCGCGGCGCCCAGGGCATTCGACAGGGCGATACGTTGCGCTTCGCCGCCCGACAGCGTACGCGTCGCACGATCGAGCGTCAGATACGTGAGCCCAACATCCGCGAGAAACCGCGTGCGTGAGCGCGCCTCACGCAGAATCGTATCCGCTATCGCCGTTTCCGTGACCGTAAGCGGCACGTTGTCCAACCAGTCACGCAACATGTGTATCGGCAAATTGGCGATCGCCGCGATGGTGCGATCACCCACCCGCACCTGCAGCGAATCCGGTTGCAACTTCGCGCCGCCGCACGCGCTGCACGTCATGGCCCGCTGATATTTGCGCAGGAAAATGCGGATATACTGTTTGTACTTTTTTTCTTCGAGCGCTTCGAGAAACGGAAACATGCCCGTGTACGCGCGATTCTTCGCGTGCAGAAACTGACGTCGGGCCTCGGCGGTCAAGGCTTTCCAGGGAGCGTCGGGCGACACGCCGAGCGATTTCGCGAACTCGATCACCTTGCGGCGTTGCGTTTCGTAGCGCGGCGCCGTCCACGGATCAATCGCGCCTTCGCGAATTGAGCGTTCGACGTTTGGCACGATCAGCGATTCGTCGTAGGCCAGCACCGCGCCAAATCCGTTGCACAATGAACACGCGCCCTGCGGATTATTGAACGAGAACAGCTGGGGCGTTGGCGACGGCGCGCGCGTGCCGTCGTTGGGGCATTCAAATCGTTCCGTAAACGCCAAACGCGTTACCGCCGTGCTGGCATCGCCACGCGCCTCGGCGGGCGGCACCACGGCGCTCGGAAAGAGAATCACGGCATCGCCATCGCCCTCGATGAACGCCGCTTGCACGGCCTCCGCGACGCGCGAGCGCGCCGACGCATCAACCACGAGACGGTCAATCACAATCAACGCATCTTTTGCCGCCGCGAGATCAATCTTCGCATCGGCGAGCTCGTCGAGGTGGACCATGCGCTCACTCACCGCAACACGAAGGAGTCCACGGGCGCGCAAATTCTCCTCGATCACCGCGTGTGTGACTTCGGCCGAACGAATGAGCGGGCAAGCCACGGCGAACCGCGTTCCTCCCGGCAATGACAGCAGCACATTCGTAACCGATTCCACTGTCGACGGCCGCAACTCGCGCCCGCACACCCGGCAGAACGTGCGTCCCACACGCGCCCACAACAGACGCAGATAGTCGTAGATCTCCGTCGCAGTACCGACCGTCGATCGTGACGTGCGCGTTGGATTCTTCTGCTCAATTGCGACCGCGGGCGAGATACCCTCGATGGAATCGACCAGCGGTTTTTCCATCCGCTCGAGGAACTGTCGCGCGTAGGCGGACATCGATTCGACAAAGCGGCGCTGGCCTTCGGCGTACAGCGTGTCAAACGCCAACGACGATTTGCCCGAACCGGAAACACCGGTGATCACCGTGAGCGATCGCCGCGGAATTTCGAGATCAAACCCCTTGAGATTGTGCTGGCGCGCGCCGCGAATGACAATTTTGTCTTTCACAGGGGCAGGGCCGGGGCGAGCGTGTCGGAGCGGGCCGCGAGGCGGGCGTGGTGTTCAATCTTCACACCGAATACTAACCGAACGCGTCATTAGATTCAGGCCATGGCCCGTCCCCCCGCGCCCCCCGACGACGAAGCACTCGGCAAAGCCTACGACGCGCGGCTCGTGCGGCGGTTGCTGCGGTATGTGCGTCCGTACCGCTCACTCGTGGTGGGGGCACTCGTACTTATCGCGATTGAGTCAGGGATGCAGTTGGCGGGGCCGATGCTCACACGATGGATGATCGATACCGCGTTGCCATCGCGCGACTCGGCGCTGGTTACCAGAGTCGCGCTGCTGTTTGCATTGTCATTGCTGGTGGCGTTTGGCGCGTCGTACGGCGAGACGATCTTCACGAATCTGCTGGGTCAGCGCGTCATGCGCGACCTGCGCACCGAACTGTTTGCGCACCTGCAGCGTTTGCCAATTTCGTTTTTCGACAAAACCCCAGTGGGCCGCCTGGTCACGCGCGTCACCAGCGACGTCGAAGCACTGAACGAACTCTTTACGTCGGGCGTGGTGGCGGGGCTTGGCGATTTGTTCACGCTGCTGGCGATCAGCGTGGTGATGCTCACCATCGACTGGAAGTTGGCGCTCGCCTCGTTCTTCGTGATTCCGCTGGTGTTTATCACGTCGCGCGTGTTTCAGTCGCGCGTGCGTTCGGCGTATCGGGACATTCGGACGCGACTGGCTCGTGTCAATGCATTCTTGCAGGAACGATTATCGGGCATACGGGTGGTGCAGCTGTTTGGACGCGAGCGCGACGAACTCGCGCGTTTTGACAGGCTCAATAACGCGCATCTGGAATCGCATCTGCATTCCATCACCGTGTACGCGCTGTATTTCCCGGTTATTGAATTTCTGACGACGCTGGCGCTGGCCAGCCTGGTGATCGCCAGCGGCTGGCGCATGCAGAACGGTGCGCTCACCATCGGCACGCTCGCGGCCTTTTTGCAGCTCGTGCGTCGTTTCTTTCAGCCGCTGCAGGACCTGAGCGAGAAGTACAACATTCTGCAGGCCGCGATGGCCAGTTCGGAGCGTGTGTTTGCCCTGCTCGATTTGCCAAGCGCGCCTGGAGTAGACGCAACGCCCGACCGCGACGCGCAGGTGGCGGCCCTTCGCGCGCAGGGGGTCACGATCTCGTTTGACAATGTGTGGTTTGCCTATGGCGTTGGCGGTGTGACCGATGATTCGGTGACGGCGCTGGCCGAAACCATCACCCCGACTTCGATCAACGTGCCGGGTAGTTTGAAGCGCGGTGCCGCGACCGACGCGCCGATCATGGTGCCGGGTACTTTGAAAAGCGGGGCGAAAGAATCAGCCGAGCCGCGCTGGGTGCTGCACGGCGTGAGTTTCGAGGCGCGTCCGGGGCAAACCGTCGCACTTGTAGGCCATACGGGTGCGGGCAAGACCACCATCGTCAACCTGCTGTTGCGTTTCTACGAGCCGCAGCGCGGGCGCATTCTGATCAACGGGCGCGATGTGCGCGAAGTGCCCGTCGACGTGCTGCGTTCGCTGATAGGCTACGTGCAGCAGGACATCTTTCTGTTCGCGGGCGATGTCGCGTCGAATCTGCGCTTGGGGGCTGATATCAGCGACACGGAGCTGGAACGCGCCGCGGCGCGGGTAGGTGCCGATCGAGTGATTCAGCGCCTGCCCGGCGGGTGGCGACACGAGCTGGCTGAGCGAGGCGCGAGTGTGAGTGTGGGCGAGCGGCAGCTGCTGGCGTTTGCGCGAGCGATCGCGGCGAATCCCGCGCTGCTGGTGCTTGACGAAGCCACCAGCGCGGTCGATTCGGAAATCGAGGCCGATATTCAGCTGGCGGTGTCCGAACTGATGCGCGGGCGAACGACCATTGCAATTGCGCATCGATTGAGTACCATCGTCAATGCGGACGAAATACTGGTGCTCCATCACGGTGCGGTACTGGAACGAGGCACTCACCGCAGTCTTTTGTCACGCGGCGGCTTATATGAGCGGCTGTTCCGGTTGCAGGTTGGGGACACGCCGCGGGCGGCTGAGGCTGAATCTGTTGTGGTTTCTGGCGTTCCCGAGAGTTTGCACCGCTTGCCAACGGGCGCGACGCCCGGGTAGCTTCGACCTTCCGCTCATAGACCCCTCCAAGGCACTGCTCCACATATAAAGACGTGCAGCTTTCGGTAGCCGCCGCAACAGATGTTGGGCGCATACGTGCAGGCAATGAAGACAGCCTTTACGCCGACGCCGATCCCGAGCGTGGGCTCTTCATCGTCGCCGATGGAATGGGCGGTCACGCCGCTGGCGAAATTGCCAGTGAGATGGCGGTCCAGATTGTCGCGAAGGAAATGGCGCCAATCCGTGACTTGGCGAACGACGAGTCGCTGACGGCGATGGCCGGTGCTCTGCGGACCGCCAATCAGGCCATCTTCGAGCGCACCATCATCGAAGCGGACAAGCAGGGCATGGGTACCACTGCATCCTGTCTGATGCTTGGATCCGGCCGATACGTCATTGGCCACATCGGTGACTCTCGCATCTACCAGCTACGCGACGGAGTGTTCCGTCAGGTTACCAAGGACCACTCGTACGTGCAGGAGCAGGTGGATGCCGGTTTCCTGACACCGGAGCAAGCCCGCTACCATCCCTACAGCAACGTCATCACGCGCTGCGTGGGAGCGAACGCGGCGGTCGAAGCGGACGTACTGCATGGCGAAATCCGGCCGGGCGATCTCTACCTCGTGGCCTCGGATGGATTGACGGGCATGGTGGAAGATCCGCAGCTCAAAAAAATCATGGAAACGAAAGCCACGCCTGGAGCGATGGTGAATTCCATGATAAACGAGGCCAACAAGCGGGGCGGTTTGGACAACATCACGGCCATCGTCGTGCAGGTGCTCTCGCTCCGTCCGCCCAACACGGGCGAGATGCTGGCGGCCTCGAAACCCACGCTGTAGCGACTGTGTCCGAAGGATCGGATGCGCCCGCCGGTGTATCGAGTGACGACGGTCGCGGGGAAAGTGTTGGCGAAGTGTCCCTCCTCTATCTGGGCAACATTCTATACGCCCTGGAGCGATGCGCCCTCAGTCTGGACGGTGACGAAAAGCTGGCGGACGCCGCGTTTTATCGGGGCATCGGCCGCAAGCTCGCCGAAGCCTACGGGCGCGACAAGCGAATTTAAGAACGTGTATCAGGAGTTCTGCGCATGAGTGCACCAAAAAACGGTCCTACGGCGGCACGGGGCTGTGCACCCGAGCATCAGCGTCGCAGCAGTCGGGGAGCCCTCCTCCTCCGACGCGCCATTTCTGCGGTTCTGGCGGCATCGCTGATGCTGCAACTGGGCTGTTACAACGCAACGCCGGTGGTAGGTGCCGCAACGTTGCCCGCGGGACTGGTAACCATTCAGGTGAACGAACGCGGGCGGTTGCTGGTTGGCAACAAGCTGGGAAGTCTGTTGGACAAGGTGGTGGGCCGCATCGTGCGCGCCGATTCGGTGAATATCGAAATCGCGGTGGAAACAGCGGAGGATGTGCGCGGTAGCCTGGCCCGCTGGGGCGGTGAGAAGTTCACAATTCCGCGTGAAGGGATTGCCACGATGAACCAGAAGAAGGTTTCGCGCTGGCGCACTGGTTTGCTGCTGGGCGGAATCGTGGTCGGTTTGATCATCGGTCTGCTCGCGATCAACGGCACGTCGTTTGGCGGCGATGGCGGTCAAACCCCGGGTGGCGGGGAGCCGATTTAAGAGTGCCTCCGCACGGCGGCTGCACCCGCAACTGCACCCGCAACTGCCGGGACGCGGAGAAGCGCCGAGGAGGGCTGACGATCGCTGAGAACTGCAACTGCAGTGACACTGAGAACTGCAACTGCAGTGACACTGAGAACTGCAACTGCAGTGACACTGAGAACGGCTGAGAATGCTGAGAACGGCTGAGAACTGCATTCATTGTGCGTCGCACGCGAAGGTATAGCACCGCGTTGTTTGTGCTTTTTTGTACACTGCGCTCGGGTAGGCCAGGTGCGGTTTGGATTTCTGCCTCATACGCAGATGGGTGTTTGTGGGTGCAGTTTCAAAAAATGAATTGAAGCTTTACGTCTGCGACGTTGCTCGAGTCCCGCACCAGTTTTTATCAGCTGTTCTCAGCATTCTCGGCACTGCTCCGCGTTCCGGCAGTCCTCCTTTATCTGCACCGCTCAGCGACCTCGCAATTCAAGTTGCTCGGCCGTTCGTGAACTCGTCCCACTGCGCATTCCCTCAACACTTGATTGAATCAACAGTTGAGGGTATGATGGGGCATGACAGCCTCCGAACTCGATTTCCTGCAGGGCACACTCGACGTGCTCGTGCTGCGCGCGCTGTCGTGGGAGCCAATGCATGGCTACGCGATAGCGCGATTCATCCGCCAGGGATCAGGCGAGACCTTTCGCATCCTTGATGGCGCGTTGTACACCTCGCTGCACCGCATGGAAGAGCGAGGGTGGGTGGAGTCGGAGTGGGGCACCTCCGACAAAGGCAAACGCGCCAAGTTCTACATCATGACGACAGCGGGACGTCGCGCGCTCAAGAATGAGGCGAGCACGTGGGAGCGGTATGTGCAGGCGGTGGCGGGGGTGATGAGTGCGAAAAAACCGGAGCCGGCGACGTGAGGGCGGGAAAGCGCGATCTGTTGTCGAGCAGCCCGTGGCAGCGCGGATGGCGTCGGCTCACTCGGATCTGGGGACCGGATACCATCGCAAATGTTGATGAAGAGCTGCGCTTTCACTTCGAACAGAAAGTGGCGGAGTTTGAGGCGTTGGGGTTGAGTGACGCGCAGGCGCGTGCGCGCGCGGAAGAGGAATTCGGCGATGTGCAAACGGTGCGCGAATCCTTGACGGACATTGACGGTCGCCTCGCGAAAAGGCAGCAACGCGCCGAATGGTGGGAAGGCACTGTGCAGGACTTGCGGTACGTCGCGCGCGGATTGCGGCGTTCGCCAGGCTTCACCGCGACAGTGATTGTCACGCTCGCACTTGGACTTGGTGCAAACGCTGCGATCTTCTCCGTGCTCGATCGCTTGTACGTGCAGCCCCCGTCGGGGTTGCCGTCACCGTTCAACATGCGACGACTGTACCAACACACAATCAACTGGAACCAGCCGTACGTTCGCAGTGGCTTTGCGTACACCGAAGTACGCGCCTTTCGTCAGGCGAAGCTCACTGGCGTTCCGATCGCCGCGTACAGCACTCGCAAGGTGCGCAACGGTCGCAACGCCAATTCGGCGGAGGTAGGCGGAACGTTCGTTGAGGGCGATTATTTCGGCGCCACGGGCGTTCGAATGGCGCTCGGCCGCCCGTTTGACTCAACAGAATACGCCATTACGAGCAACGCGTTTGTCGCCGTTATCAGTCACCAGCTTTGGCAACGGCAATTCGGGGGCGATTCATCTGTCATTGGACAGAACATCGACCTGGCATCGCATCGACATGTCATCGTTGGCGTCGCTGCCGAGAAGTTTCGTGGCCTCGATCTCAAGCCCGTGGACGTTTGGCTGCCGCTCAGTACCATGGGCGTTACAACGGGTCGCAAGCCAGGATGGTACGAGAGTCGAAATTTCAACGGGTTGAGCGTCGTGCTTCGGGTCAGCAATGATGCGCAGGCCGAGATCATCAATTCGCGAGCGACCCTGTTGTTGCGCGACCCCGCGGTGCGATTGATCAACGATTCAACATCGACCACATCGTTGGGCTCGATTATTGATGGTCGCGGAAGCCGACTCTATGGCAAGGAATTGGCGATCTCGACGCGATTGGCCGGAGTGGCGGCCGTCATTCTTCTGATTGCCTGCGCCAACGTGGTCAATCTGTTGCTGGCGCGCGCCCAACATCGGCAGCGCGAGATTGCTGTCCGGCTGGCTCTTGGAGTCAGCCGGTTGCGTTTGCTTTCGCAGTTGATGATTGAGAGCTCGGTACTCGCCCTGTTGTCCGCACTGGTTGCGCTGGCCGTCGCATGGTCTGGTGCAACGATGTTGCGGAGACTCCTGTTGCCAGACGTGCAGTGGACCGAAGGCGCCGTCAATCCTCGCGTAGCAATCTTCACCGTAGTGTTGGCGCTGTTTGTGGGAGTGCTGGCAGGGCTAGTACCGGCGTTGCAGGCATCACGGCCCAATCTTGCAAGTGCGATGAAGAGTTCCGCGCGCGACGGCGGACAGCGCTCCGCGCGGTTGCGCACATTATTGCTCATCATGCAGGCCGCGCTTTCAGTCGTGTTGTTGGTTGGCGCCGGGGTGTTTGTACGCAGCCTGCGAACCGTCGAGAGGGTGGATACGGGCTTTGACATCGGCCGGATTGTGTATGCGACGGTCAGTTATGATCGCGAACTGGGCAATCACGAGAAGGAAATTGCGGAGGGATTGCCACTGGCGGCGGAACGCGTGCGGCGGATTCCCGGCGTTGAAGCAGTGGCGATGGCCGGGAACATTCCGATGTACGGATTCTCCTTTACCGACCTGTTCTTGCCTGGACGCGATTCGTTGCCGCCGGCGGGCAAAATGAGTCGCATCCTGTCTGTAGTTTCTCCGGAATATTTCAAAGCAGTGGGTTTACAGGTAATGCGTGGTCGCACCTTTACCGAAGCTGATCTGCCCGGCAGCGAATTGGTCATGGCGATGAACGAAAACATGGCGAAAAACTTGTGGCCTGGTGAAGACCCGCTCACTAAGTGTGTCGTTGTTGGCAAGAAGGATTCACCATGCCGACGCGTGGTCGCCATCGTGGCACCGGCGCACTTTTCCAGCATCATTGAAGAGCCATCCATGCTCTATTACCTGCCGCTACTGCAGGCCGGTGAGGAAGGGTACGCCGGTGCACTGATCATCCGTACGGCTTCCGGTCGCACCGATGGGATTGTGCCGCTTGTTCAGGCGGAATTGCGGCAGCACTTCGGAAGTTGGGCGCGGCCGTGGACACCGACCATGGAAGAATTAGTCGAGCCAGAAATGCGTCCGTGGCGCACGGGCGCTGCACTCTTTACTGTCGCCGGAATGTTGGCGTTGTTAGTTGCGGCGGTGGGCGTGTACAGCAGCATCGCGTACACCATCAGTCAACGCACCCACGAGATGGGCGTGCGTGTGGCGCTGGGTGCCTCGTCGTCGAATATCATGAGACTCGTACTCAGCGAAGGAATACGGATTGTCTCGATTGGCGTTGGCATCGGGGTGCTCGCCTCTCTGGCACTCGGTTCGATTGTTGCGTCGATGCTGTATCAAACGTCACCACGCGATCCGTTCGTGTTGGTTGCAAGCACGGCAACGCTGTTGTTGGTGACTGTGGTCGCGTGCTCCATTCCGGCCTGGCGTGCATCGCGCGTCGATCCCCTCAAGGCGCTCGGCGCGGAGTAGCGTGATGACAATCAAGAACGGTTGGCGCCGCTTCGCGCGCATTTGGCAATCCGATACCGTTGCCAAGGTTGACGATGAAGTTCAGTTCCACTTCGAGCAGAAAGTCGCCGAGTTTGAGAAGCGGGGTCTGTCGGCGAAGGAGGCGCGTGCTCGCGCGGAGGAGGAGTTCGGCGATGTGCAACTCGTGACGACGGCGCTCCGTGAAATTGACGGCCGCATTCACCAGAAACAACAACGCGCACAGTGGTGGGAAAGCGTTGCGCAGGACCTGCGCTATGTCGTGCGCTCGCTGCGGCGTTCTCCCGTGTTCACGCTGACGGTTGTAGTAACCCTGGCCCTCGGCGTTGGCGCGAACGCCGCAGTCTTTTCCTTCCTCGATCGCCTGTACCTGCAAGTGCCGGAGGGCGTCAGCGACGGGGCAGGGCTTCAGCGCGTGTACGTGAACGCAGGCACGCGAAAGCAGGCGCAACCGCGCGCGCATCTCAGCCTGCCTGAACTCAAGCGTTTGCGCGAGGCCGCCCCGGCCGGAGTTACGCTCACGGGTTTCATGAATGACAAAGTGCTGCTGGGGCGGGACAACAACGCACCCGAGGTCCAGGCAACTTTCGTTGAAGGCGATTATTTCGGCGTATTGGGTGTGGTGCCACTCGTCGGACGCAAATTCTCACTCGACGAATATCGCGTTGAAGGGCAATCGATGGTCGCGATCATCAGCTATGAATTGTGGCAAAAACAATTTGGCGGGCAGTTCGACGTACTCGGCAAAGAGATTGATCTTGGTTCGCACCGGCATGTGATTGTCGGTGTTGCCCCCGAAGGTTTTCGTGGCGTTCAGTTGAATGTCAGCGACGTGTGGGTGCCGCGTAACACCGAGGGCAGCCTGATCAATCGACCAGCGGACTGGTACACGAGAGTTGACCAGCTCTCGACGTACGTCATTGCTCGCATTCCGAATGCCCATTCTGCAACAGCCTTCGGTACGCGCGCAACACAAGCACTTCGCAGCCTTCGCGTTTTTGATGATTCGTTGGTCACGGTGCGCGTCGGATCCATCATTGAAGCACGCGGCGGCGCGTCCAATGCGCAGGAACTGTCGATCTCAACGCGTCTCGTTGGTGTCGCCGCGGTCATTCTGCTGATTGCCTGCGCGAACGTCGTCAATCTGTTGCTGGCTCGCGGGAGTTCGCGTCAACGCGAAGTCGCGCTGCGACTGGCGTTGGGCGTTTCGCGCCGGCGGCTTGTCACGCAACTGCTGACGGAAAGCATGGTGCTTTCATTGCTTTCGGTTGCGATTGCTCTCGTGGTCGCGTACGCAACGGCGTCAGCGCTTCAGCAATTGCTGATGCCTGGAGTTGCCTGGGGAAGCGCGGTCATCAATCAACGGGTCGCGCTGTTGACAATGCTGCTTGCGCTGATCACGGGCATTGTGTCCGGGATTGTTCCGGCCTGGCAGGCAACGCAGCCTAATCTTTCCGGTGCGCTGAAAACATCCGTGCGCGATGGTGGCCGACGCGGTTCAAAGACGCGTACGATTTTGCTGGTCGCGCAAACGGCATTGTCCGTTGTATTGCTGGCCGGAGCGGGAGTGTTTGTGCGAAGTCTGCAGGGGGTCCAGGCGATTGATCTCGGCTACGAGGCCGATCGACTTGTTTATGCCAGCATTCGATATGATCGCGATATATTCAATCATGAACCGGAAATTCAGCAACGGTTGCCGGAAGCTGTTGAACGGATTCGTCGACTCCCCGGTGTGGAGAGTGTTGCGCTGTCGGGCTACATCCCCATGAATGGCATGAGCTGGACCGATCTGTTTCTGCCCGGCCAAGATTCGCTGCCAGCGTCTGGCGGGATGGAGCGAATCCTATATCAGGTGACACCCGATTTCTTCAAGACGACCGGGGTTCGCGTGCTACGCGGTCGTCCCTTTGGCGACGCCGACATCGCTGGCCGAGAACCTGTGATTGCGATCAATGAAACGATGGCGAAGAATCTGTGGCCCGGTGAAGACGCGTTGAGCAAGTGTATCATCGTTGGTAAGCGCGAGATGCCATGTCGTCGCGTCGTGGCCGTTGTTTCACCCGCACACTTCAATGCGTTGATCGAGGGGCCGTCGCAGCTGTATTATTTGCCGCTGGCACAGGCAGGGCGCGACGGGAGAGCAGGGCAAGCGCGGGCAATTGTGGTTCGTACGGCCGCCGGGAAAGCTGGGTCGGTTGGCGCGCTCGTGCAGCGTGATCTGGCGACGTTCTTTGGGTCGTGGGCACGTCCGAATATCAAAACCATGGCGGAAGTTGTGGAACCTCAACTTCGGCCGTGGCGCACCGGTGCGCTGCTGTTCTCCGCTGCTGGATTGCTGGCGCTGATCGTTGCCGCCGTCGGTGTGTACAGCAGCATTGCCTACACCGTCAGCCAACGCTCGCAAGAGATGGGCGTACGCGTCGCGCTGGGCGCGAGTACGGGCAACATCATGAATCTCGTGGTGCGCGAAGGTGTGAAAACTGTCGCTGCCGGTGTTGCAGTCGGACTGCTGCTCGCGCTGTCACTCGGCTCAATCGTCGCGTCCATGTTGTATGAGACGTCGCCGCGAGATCCCGTGGTACTGATTGCATCAAGCCTGACGATGCTGTGCGTCGCAGTCATCGCGTGCTCGATTCCGGCGTGGCGCGCGTCGCGAGCTGATCCGCTCAGCGCGATGCGGGCGGAGTAAGGCTGAAGCAATCGCGGAGGCACCGCGTCAATCATTCAAGGCAAACCTGGAGCAATCACCGATGCAATGTTTCCCGACAACGCGCACGGAGTTCGCAAAGATTGCAATCATGCTGGCCGTCTTGTCAGGCCCGGTCTTTGCTGACGCTCAGCCGAAAGTTGCTGAGTGGAAACTCACGCAGGCATTTGCGTTTGGTGACGGGTCGGACGTTGTGCTGGAGCGCGTCCGATCGCTGCAACTGCTGCGCGACGGACGATTACTCGTCGCAGACGTGGGCGCGAAAAGCATCGTTGTGTCGGATTCACTTGGGCGTGCGCAGAAACCTCTCGGGCGTGCTGGCGCGGGCCCGGCGGAATACGGCTCGCCGGGTTCGCTCGCCACGATTGGCGACACTATCGCGGTGCTGGATGTGGTCAACACGCGCATCGGTTTGTTTAACGGCAAAGGAGAATGGCAGGGCCAATGGCCGTCACAGCGCATCTCAGGGCCTGAAGTGCGTCTTTTCCGCACGCAGGCCGGCGAGTTTTATAACTACAGCACCAAACCCGATGGCAAAGTGCTGCGCACGGCGTATGTCGGATATGATAAGGGGGGCGCGCGCGACACAGTTGTTCCTGAGCCGTTTCCGACCTCGGTAACCTTCGTCCGCTGCAACAGCCCGGACGGCGGCATCTCGTTCTTTGACTCAAAATTCGGCACGAAGCAGCTGCGCATCCCGGGTGCTGGCGGGACAGTGCTGGACGGCATGAGTGACAAGTACCAATTACAGCTGCACAGGGTCAATGGCGATGTTGTTGCCAACTATTCTGGGACCGCGGCGAGAATTCCGCTGGGCGACAAAGAATGGCTGGAATCGATCAAGGACTTTACGGAGTTCGCAAGGGAAAATACGACCGGAGCGTGTACGCGAAGTTCCGTCGATCGTCCGCCGGCCAAGCCCGCCATTCGCGCCGTGTGGTGGGATGACGTCGGACGTTTGTGGGTCGAACGCTATGCCGCCAAAGGCTTCGCGTTTGATGTGTTCAGCAAAGCAGGCACGCCGATTGCCACGATGCCGGCACCCGAACGCGTGGAAGACGTGGAACCAAGCGTGGTGGGAAACCGATTGGCGATTCTCACGCTCAATGCCGATGGCGTACCAGTTGTGCGCGTCTACCGGATGGCACTGGCGAAATAGTGCCTCTCATTCGCACCCCGACGCACTGACGCACTGACGCAGACACTCGGCGTTACGACAACAGCGCCTCGCCGCTGTTCACGTGATCTCGCACTTCGTCCGTGGAGCAACGAACCAATCTTAAAATGCCGCTTTCTGGTACCGCCGCACGATCGGCTGTGAAAACCCGCAACCGCCGCGAGCTCTGATACAACTCATCGCTCAAACGCGGCAGATTGATCGCGCCTTCCCAACCGGCGGCAGTCAACTGCTCAACGCGCCCATCGCGACGCAATACCGGAATGTCGAGACCAAGCATTTGTGTCTTGGCCGGAAAGTCCAACAACACCGATCCAACCGGCAACTTCAGTTCCGACGCCAAGGCATCCTCAACGCGCCTGGTGAGATCGTAGTCCGACGCAATCCATTCGCCAACGTCTTCGCCCAAAGTGGCCGCTGGAGCCTCGTACGCGCGCTTGTGGAGCTTTCGCACACGTAACGAGTGCAACAGGGTGCGCGCCGTCTCCGAAAGCTCCAGCGACTCCAGGTGCGCCATGAGCCCCTCGTCGGTGAACTTCGCCACCGCAGTCTGATCGACGGCGCCGGTGCCGAGCGCCTCGGCCACCATGCGCTTGTACATCGCGGTCGCACTGCGCACGGCATGGTGCCAGTACACATTGCGATACATCTGATACTTCGCAAAAAGCAACGATTCCAACGCCGACAGTCCCTTTTCGTGCACACCAACCGTCGCGCGAGACGTTTCCGGATGTGAAACCAGCACGAGCGAATTCAACAAGCGATCGACGTCAATCTCACCGTACGGAACGCCGCACATGAATGCGTCACGCTTGAGATACTCGATCTTGTCGAGGTCGAGCGATCCGGAAATCAGTCCCTGCAGCGGACTGAAACTCTGACCGTTGATAATCGCGAGAATACGCGCGGGTGCGTCTGCTCCCAGTTGCTGCTTCAGCGCCGCTGCCACCGGCCCGTTGATAATGAGCGGCGCTGCAACAGCCTCATGATGCAACACGCCAATCTCTTCCAACGCGTGCGAAAACGGGTAGTGCCCCACGTCGTGCAACAGGGCCGCTGCCCGGACAATCTGCGGTTCATCGCGATCGACATGTGTCAGTGCACCGCGTTCATCCAGCAGGCGCAAGGCGACGCCTGACAAGTGAAACGCGCCCAAAGCGTGCTCAAAACGCGAGTGCGTGGCGCCGGGATACACCAGATATGCGTGACCCAGCTGCCGCACGTAGCGCAAGCGCTGCACCACCGGCGTTTCCAACAGCGCCAGCGCCAGCTCATCGAGCCGAATGTTATTCCACAGAGGATCGCGAAGAATTTCCATGCTCAAATGCTAACGGGGCGCCGCCGCTCTCGCGACACCACCCCGTTGCCGGTTCATTCAGGAAACCGCACGTCAGTTCAGCCGTTCGGGCCCGCGGCGATAATGCCGGGAGCCACTGCATCGCCAAACTTGGTGATGTTCTGACGGAACATGCCGGCCAACTTCTTGGCCTGTTCATCGTAGGCCGCCCCGTCTTTCCACGTGCTACGCGGATCAAGCACTTCGTTGGGAACGCCTGCAATTTCCGTCGGCATGTGCAAGCCGAAAATTGGATGTTCTTTCGTGCCGGCATCTTTCAGGCTTCCGGCCAGCGCTGCGCGAATCATGCTGCGGGTGTATGACAACTTCATACGACTACCTGTGCCGTACGCGCCGCCACTCCAACCGGTGTTAACCAACCACACCTGCGCTTTGTGATGCTTGAGCAACTCGCCCAACATGTTTGCGTACTTCGTGGGATGCCACACAAGAAACACCGCGCCAAAACACGCGCTGAATGTGGCTTGTGGCTCGGTAACGCCACGCTCGGTGCCCGCGACTTTCGCCGTGTAACCGGACAGGAAATAGTACATCGCCTGTTCGGGTGTCAGCTTCGCAATGGGAGGCAACACACCAAACGCATCGGCCGTTAAAAAGACCACGTTGAGTGGATGTCCACCACGTCCACTCGGCACATGATTCTTGATGTAATGCAACGGATACGAAGAGCGCGTGTTTTCCGTGATACTCTGATTACCGAAATCAACCGTGCGATCGGGCTCATTGAGCACAACATTCTCCAGCACCGTGCCAAACATCTGCGTGGTCTGGTAAATGTCCGGCTCACTTTCTGCCGAGAGGTTGATGACCTTCGCGTAGCAGCCACCTTCGAAATTGAACGTGCCGTTTGGCGACCAGCCGTGTTCGTCGTCGCCAATGAGTCCGCGCTCGGGATCGGCCGAGAGTGTCGTTTTGCCTGTGCCGGACAAGCCGAAGAACAGTGCAGTGTCACCCGCCGAACCGATGTTGGCCGAGCAGTGCATCGACAAGACGCCCTGCTGGGGCAGCAGGTAATTCATCACGGTGAACATCGCCTTCTTGAGTTCACCGGCATACCGCGTGCCACCAATCAGAATCGTGCGCTCGGCGAGATTCAGCACGATGAACGTGCTGGTGCGCGTGCCGTGCTTCGCCGGATCTGCGTGAAACTCTGGCGCGTGCAAGACGGTGAAATTCGGTGCGAACGACGCCAACTCCGCCAACTCCGGCCGGATGAACATGTTGCGCACAAAATTCGCGTGCCACGCATTGGGCAACACGTATCGCACGGACAGCCGCGTCGCAGGATCGGCGCCGCAAAACAGGTCCTGCACAAACAGTTCGTCCAGGCCGCTGAGATAGTTCTTCACATCGCTCTTGAGCACTTCGTAATGCTCAGGTGAAATGGGCTGATTGACTTTGCCCCAATCGACATTGGCCTCAGACGTCGGCTCGCGCACCACAAACTTGTCGTTGGGTGAACGGCCCGTGTGCGGGGTGGTCACCGCGACGAACGGTCCCATGTTCGCCAACCGTCCTTCGCCGCGCTTGATTGCCGCTTCGACGAGCTCCGGCGCCATCAGGTTCCAATGGACGTTGCCTGTTGGGGCGAGTCCCTGCGGATTGAGGCCGCCGGCGCTTTCGCGCGCGGAAGATGCAGCTGAAGCCGGTACTGTTGTCGCCATTGGCGCGACCCTCTCGGAAAACGGATCACGGGGGCCGGTGTGAGCCCCCGCGCGAATGTCTCGAAGTCTTCATCGTTGCGAGTGCGGGCACGCAACGGGCGGGCCATTGCTTCGGCGTCCTTTCGGTCGCCGATGCATTGGGTTCGGAAACATGACGGAATGCTGTCGTCGGCTCAAGACTGTCGCCGGACGAAATTGCGCCAACCTCAACGAACCGCATGGGTGTATCGTTCCCTTATCATGCGCACGCGCCGTTCGAAGCAGGTGTCTCGCTTCATCGTCCTCTTCGCTTTGTTGCAGACGATGGTGCCTGGAATGGCATCCATCGTTGATGCACTGACAGAGCGGAACGCTGTGCGCGCGGTGCAGGTTGGTGAGCCTGGCAGTTCGAACTACCTCGCTGCCCATCCCGACGATTGCGCACTTTGCGCCGCAACGTCCGCGATTACCGGCACGGGTGAGCAACGCGCGCCGCTCCCAATCCTGCAGTTGGCTCGGCAAACTCCAGTTGAATATCGCTCAGCCCGCCGCCCGAATGTCGCGCGGCCCCTTGCCTCTCAACGAGCGCCTCCGACCGTTCTGAGCTGAATCGCACACCAGAGGGCCGTCGAATGACGGTGGCTGCTGGGGCAGTTCTCACTCACATACAAGCTTGCCTAACGAACAGGTGCGCGCGCATCGGGTTTGTTGCATCCAGTTCACGTGATGTTCGTGGCGCTTCTGCAATAGGCTGATAACAACTGCGAGCAGTTGTTGCGGCGATTGTCGGCACCACCGCACGCCAATGCACACGCGTTGGCAATGGCGAGTCACGAAAGCTGGCTGCAGCCACCGATCGCAGCCGAAGCGTGCGATGTTCGGGGCCAGTTCCAATCGGAGCTTTCCATGAACGCGAATTCTCAAGTAGTGCAGGACCAACGCGCGTCCGTTCGTCCCCGCCGCATTGCCAAATTCACCAACCGCGCACTGCTGGTAGTGCTGCTGACTCCAGTACATCCCGTCGCGGCGTTGAGCACGCGCTCCTCCGGAGCAACTGAATTTGCGGTCGGATCTTCGCGGCACCGTGCGCGTGTTTCCGTAATCGGACCAGCAGTTGTCGGCACCGTCACGGATGCGGCTGGCGTTCCGCTCAGCAACGTCGAAGTCAGAGTGAGCGTGGTGAATCGCTCCACGATGACCGACGATGCCGGGAGATTCGTCGTTCGCGCGTTGCCGGCCGGGACATACCACATCGACGTACTGCGCATTGGATACACGGGACAACATGTCGTCGTCGTTGTGCCCGAGGATGGTGCAGATGTCGTGGTGAAAGTGGTGATGACCCCAGCAACGGTTCGGTTGTCGTCGGTGAATGTCACGGCGACACCAACCGGAACGGATCCCCTCAAGATCACCCAGGCCACCATTCAACTGTCCGGCAAGGAGTTGCAGCGCTCATTGGGTGCGTCGGTGGGGCAGACGCTGTCGGGCGAACCTGGAATGGCAACGCGCTTTAACGGGCCAGTCGCAAACGCGCCTGTTATTCGCGGACTCACGGGCGAACGCGTGCTGGTGCTGCAGGACGGCGATCGCGCCGGTGATTTGTCATCAGCAGCGGTCGATCATCTCAACGCGGTCGATCCAAGTGCGGCCGAGCGGTTGGAGGTAATTCGCGGGCCCGCCTCGTTGCTGTACGGGAACAACGCGCTGGGTGGCGTCGTGAATGTTATCACGAATGACATTCCCGTGGCGATGCCCGCGCGCATCACAGGGTTCCTGTTTGGGCAAGGGGAAACGGTTACACCCGGAGGGGTAGGCAACATCGGGTTGACGGCGCCGATTGGTTCGAAGGTCGCGATCAGTGCGCGCGGTGGCTATCGCCGCTTCGACGAACTGCGCGTTGGCGGCGGTTTCGTGCAACCGAACACCAACGGCCATACGGCGAACGGTACCGGGAGCATCGCGTTGATTACCGATAAGGCGTCGATTGGTCTTGGCGTGCGCGACATGGAGTTTGAATACGGACTGCCGTTCGCGGAAGGTGGTGAACAGGTTCGTCTTGAGGGATCGAGACGACAAATTGTTCTGAAGTCGACGGTGAATACCGGCAATGCCCTGTTGAGCACTCTTCGCGTTGATGGAACCGCGCAGTGGTATCGTCACGCCGAAATTGAAGAAAGCGGCGCGGTGGGAACTCGATTCGCGCTGAACACCCAAACGCTCAACGTTACGGCGCGCACCAAGACCGGCCCGTTGACCGGTGCGTTGGGAGTGCAGGGGTTTCTGCGGCAATATTCACCCGCGGGTGAGGAAGCATTTACACCCGCCGCCGACAACAATAACGTCGCGCTGTTTCTGTACGAAGAGTTGCCATTGACGAAGGGTGAGAACACCGACCACGCGCCGCAGCTACAATTTGGTGCCCGTGTTGATCACTTCGCGCTCAAGACACTGCCGCAGAATGCGGACGAGATCGATCGGTTTGGTGCTTCCAACACCAGCAGTTTCAACAACGTGTCAGGATCGTTGGGGTTGAGCGTTCCGCTCGGTGCAACTACATCGTTTTCGGCCAACGTTGCGCGTGGATTTCGCGCGCCGACGGTTGAGGAACTGTATGCCAACGGGTTCCACGCGGCGGTCGGCACGTTCGACATCGGCAATCCCAGGCTCAAGCCGGAGCAGAGCACCGGTATGGAAGCAGGACTGCGGACACAAAGCGGCAAAACGTTTGCGCAGTTCAACACGTATTACAACCTCATCGGCAACTATGTGGTGCCGCGCGTAGTTGGACAAACAGTGGCCAATGGTGATTCAGTGCCGCTCGTGAATTTCACGCAGGCCGATGCGCGCATGTACGGCGTTGAAGGACAGGCCGAAACCGAAATTGTCTCGCACGTGGTTGGCGGCGTCATGGGCGACTTCACGCGCGCAACACTCAAGTCGGGCGGAAACCTTCCCTACATCCCCGCAGGCCGCATCGGAGGCTCGCTGCGCTACGACAACGGCCGCTTGTCGTTTGGCGGAGACTTCAAGCGTGTGATGAGCCAGAACAAAGTGAGTGGTGACCAACTGGACGTGATCACCGACGCGTATACCTTGGTCAATCTCAGCGCGTCATGGATTTTTTCGGGCAAGACCAGCACGGTGAACTCACTGACGGTACGTACGGACAATCTGCTGGACGAGCAGTATCGTGACGCCGCCAGTCGCATCAAGAGTTTTGCATACAATCCCGGGCGGAACGTGAGCGTCGTGTATAAAGTGTTGTTCTAGTCAACATTACGTGAGCGACGATACTGTCAGCCTTGGTGTCAGTATTGTCGCTCGCGGTTCACGACCCACTTGGGCGCGCGCTTCTGCTCGAGATCAGCCAGGCACTCCACAAACCCCGCAACGGCACCTTCGACGGTTGTGAGCCCCGCGATGTGCGGCGAAATCATCACACGTTCGTCGCCCCACAACGGCGACGACGTTGGTAGCGGCTCGACGTCGAACACGTCAAGTGCGGCGCCACGCAACCATCCTTTGTCGAGCGCCTCCGATAACGCGGATTCCTCGACGACCGCCCCGCGCCCAGCGTTCATCAACACCGCATTGGTGCAGCGACTCAGTACGTCGCGATTGACGAGTCCACGTGTCTCGTTGGTGAGCGGCAACATGACGATGATCCAATCTGCGCCCTTCACCGCGTTTGCGAGATCAGACGCCGGTGCGACGCTGTCAAAGATGCTGGAATCACCTCGCCCGCTGCGCGAAACGCCGCGAACGTGACAGCCGAGTGACTTGAACAGTTGGCCGACGTGCGTGCCCACGTCACCTGTGCCAATCACGAGCGCGGTTGTTCCCGCGAGCATCGGCACATCAACTTTGCCCCAACGTTTCTGGCGCTGCGCTTTTGCCAGAGCGACAACACGCTGCGAGAACGACAACGCGCGCGCCAGCGCCCACTCCGCAATCATCGGCCCAAACGACTCCGAACTTCGCGTGAGCAGAATGTCGCGAGACAATTCTTCGGGGTACCACCAGGCATCCACACCAGCGCCCGTGCTGTGCACCCAACGAATATTGCCAAGCGACGATAAGGGGGGCCGACGAAAGCCAAGATAGGCCTCGCCCCACTGGAGATCTTCAAGTCGCAGCTCCGTATATTTTGCGCCGCGTACTTCGAGATCAGGCCGGTCACGCAACAAGGCTGCCTTCATCGCGACGTGCGCATCCTGGCCAATGACCACACGTTTTGGCGCTGCTGGTACCACAGTCTCACCGCGGTTCGAGTCTGCTGTTGTCATGGACGGCTTTGGCCTTGAGTACGACTACAATCCCGCAGCGTAACTACGAAGCCGCGCCAGCATGCGGGAATCCGCAGCCGCGTGATCATCACCCTTGGGTGTCTCGATTACACGCGGCACCTGCTTGATGCGATCGTCCGTCATAATGCGACGAAACGGCTCGGCGCCAATCGTGCCTTCGCCAATGAGCTCGTGACGATCGAGATGTGATCCGAGCTTGGCCTTTGAATCGTTGAGGTGCAGCGCTTCGAGCCGAGACAGTCCAATCACGTCATCAAATTTCTGAATGATTCCGTCGTAATCGTTGATGAGATCGTAACCGGCCGCCCAGACGTGCGCCGTATCGAGGCACACGCCAACACGCGATCGCAGTGATTTCGGAATAGCCTCCAGCAGCGCCGCCATTTCTTCAAACGTCGATCCCAGGACCGTGCCTTGACCGGCCGTCAACTCCAACAACAAACGCGTGGGTCCCACTTCCGCATCGAGCGCTTCCGCAATCGCCTCGGCATTGCGAGCGAGACCCGCGTCGCGATCGTCAATGAAGTTGCCCGGATGCGACACGAGTGCGTCGAGTCCGAGCGCGTGACAACGGCGCAGTTCGCAGCGAAAGCTCTCGATCGAGCGCGCGCGAAGTGTTGGGTCGGGTGATGCGAGATTGATTAAATACGAATCGTGCGCACACGTCCAGCGCACAGTCGTTGTGCCCATGCCGGAGCGATATCGCGTCGATTCAGTCTCGTCTACTTCGCGTTCGACCCACCGATTGGCTTGCTTCGTGAAGAACTGCGACGCCGTCGAACTGATTTCGACGCATCGATTGGCAGTTTCCCAAATACCACCAGCGGCGGAGACGTGCGCGCCAAGTGGTGCGGTGTCTTTCGTGTGATCACCAGCGTCGTGCTTGACTATTTCAGGCGGTGCTGCCGACTTCTTTTTCGTGATCGGAGTGGGTGCCGAATTCGGCGCAGGATTTGAGTCAAATTTTGATTTAGCGCTTGGCGCAACTCTACCAGCCGCTTTTGTCGCTGCTGATGCCGCTGGTCTCGCAGCCGGCCTTATCGCTTTTTTTGCTGGTGTCATGGTTTCTGCTTCCTCAACCACTCCAATGGATCAACCGCACGACCGCGCGGGCGAATTTCGAAATGCAAATGCGGCGGCAGCTCCGGATCGGTCGCTCCCACCGTACCGATCACCTGACTCTTGGCAACCTGCTGGCCTTTGCGCACATCAAGCCGTCCCAGCGAACTGTACACCGAGTAGTCACCGCCGCCGTGCTGGATGATCACCGTCAACCCGTACGTGCCGTTCAAATCCGCGAGCACCACTTCACCCGCCGCAATACTCTTGACTGACGTGCCCTGCGCCGCACCGATGCCCAACCCGTTCCAGCGAACCATCGTGTTGTTCGGATTGATGACGCGCCCAAACCGGTACAGGATATTGCCATCCACTGGCCAATCGAGCTTGCCGAGATCGGACGTCTTGATGGCCGAGGCGACAACGGGCGCCGAGGCTGGAGCGGCGGCCTCCGCGCGTTTACGCGTGGTTTCCAGGGTCGCGATGAGGTTACTCACGCGTGCTTCGTCGCGCGCGAGCTGCGCAATGCGGTCCTGCGTTTGAACCGTGGCCTCTTGCACACCGGTAAGGTTGCGTTGACGGCGCCCCTCCAATGTTCGCAAGCGGCTTTCCTCCTGCGCTTTCTCCGTGCGATTGCGTTCCACTTCATTATACAACCGCACAAGCAGCTGCCGCTGTGCGCTAATTTGACTGCGCAACGCTTCCATACGAACGACGAGCGCGCGATCACGGCGCGCCAGCTCATGCAGATATTTGTACCGCGCCACGAGCGCCCCAAACGATTGCGCCGACAGCAAGACCTCGGCGTCGTGCAGTTGCCCTCGTTTGTAAATATCAATCACGCGTCGCTGCAACACGGCCTTCTTGCTCGCCAATTCATCCTCGGCGTTAATCAATCCGCCGGTCGCCGAATCCACATCCTGCGTGATCGCCTCCAACTGCGTATCCAGCGCCTTGACCAACCGCGCGGTCGCATCGGCCTGACGATCAAGATTGGCCACCTCTTCGGTCAACGTGCGCGCGCTGCTCTGCAGTTCCGACATCCGAGTTTCCAGCGCTGCACGCTCTTTGCGCATCTTTTCCAGCGCCTGTTGCTGTTGCCGAAGGCGCGCTTCGGTTGCCGCGGTAGACGTGATCGTTTGCGCGAGCAACGGTGCGCCCCACAACACCACACACGCGACGAACACCAGCAGCAGACCGTGAATTCGTCGCCCGCGTGTTGTGCTGACCGTCGCCGAATGCCCGACGCTGGTCGTGGTCATCATCCTTCTTCGCGCCACGCTTGTTTGAGATGGCGTCCGACCGACACCGCACTGCCGAAAAATCCAATCAGTGCTCCCGCGGTCAGACCCGCTGCGATCTGCCAAGGCTCAAAGAAAGTCGTTTGCACGAGATTTCTGGAAATCACCGAATTTGCGAGCCACGTGAGCAAGATCGCTAACCCACCGCCCAGCAGTCCTTTCACCAGTCCGTCAATCAAATACGGTGATCGAACAAACCAGTCAGTCGCGCCCACGAGACGCATGATTTCGATTTCGCGCGCGCGGGCCAGCACGGCCATGCGAATTGTGGAGCCGATGATGATGATGGCGACCAGTGCAAAAACCAGCCCCAGTCCGGAACCGGCAACAGCCGCGATCGTGCGAATCTTGTGAAGTTTCTCGACCCATTCTTCGCCGTATCGAACTTCGTCGACCGACGGATACTTGCCCAGTCGCGACGCTACGTCCTTGACGTGTATCGGGTCGCGAAACCCTTCCTTCAGGCGAACTTCGATGGACGCGGGTAACACTGCGACATCAAGCACGTCTTTGAACTCGGGCAGTTCCTGTCGCGCGCGCGCGAGCCCGGAATCGGGACTGACAAACCCCGCTTCGGCGACCTCAGGAAACGCTGACGCATCGCCCAACATGGTAGCGATCGCCTCCTCCGTCGCGCCATCGGCCAGAAACACGCGAATCTCGACGCGGTTTTCAACGTCACGCAGCGCGGATTGCAAATTCACTGCGACCAGGCCGAACAAACCAAACGCGAAGAGCGAAAACGCAATGGTGGTGATGCTGAGTATCCCTAGCAACGGCGCCCGTTTGAAGGCGAGCAACGATTCGCGAATGGCCAGTCTCATCGCCGACGTCCGTCTGCTGTAAATCGCGTGGCGTCGGTTCCGTCGTACACCAGGTTGCCTTGCTCAAGTTCGATATACCGCAGCCCGCTCCACTCAATCAGCGAGAGATCGTGGGTCGCCATCATCACGGCCGTGCCCGACGCGTTGATGTCGCGCAGCAACTGAAACACTCCACGTGTCGCCCGCTCGTCGAGATTGCCGGTCGGTTCATCCGCCAGCAGGACAAATGGATCGTTCGCGAGCGCGCGCGCAATGGCGACGCGTTGCAATTCACCGCCCGACAGCTCGTGCGGCATCGCGGTGGCCTTCGACGCCAGTCCAACTTGTGTCAACAATCGCGCAACACGCGGTCCAATGTTCGCTTTGGGAACGCCCGTTACTTCAAGCGCAAAGGCGACGTTCGCTTCGATTGTCCTGTCCTGCAGCAATCGAAAGTCCTGAAAGACAATGCCGAGTCGGCGGCGCAACATCGGAATCTCGCGCGATTTGATGGTCGCGCTGGAGTACCCCGACACTTTGACTTCGCCTTCGGTTGGGCGTTCGACAAACGAAAGCAACTTGAGCAGCGTCGATTTACCCGATCCACTGGGGCCCGTCAGAAAAACGAATTCACCTTTGTCCACCTCGCACGACACGTTGCGCAGTGCGACACCGGAACGCGGGTATTCCTTGGTGACGCGGGTAAGGCGAACAATTCCAGCCACGGTCTATACCGTGGCCTGCGCCAAATCGGCAATGAGATCGGCGGGATCTTCGAGACCAATGCTGAGTCGCAGAAATCCATCGGGAATTCCGATCGCCGCGCGTTCGGCCGAACTCAAATGTTCGTGCGACGTGTAACGCGGTTCACTCACGAGTGACTCCACACCGCCCAGTGACGGCGCGTGCAGGAACAGTTGCAACTGCTCGAGCATGCCCTGCGTTGCGTCCGCGCCGAGTGCGAGTTCGACGGCCATCATGCCACCAAATCCATCCAGCGTTTCACTCGCGATGTCGTGATCCGGGTGTGACGCCAAACCGGGATAATGCACGCGCGCAAAAGCCGGCCATTCGGTCGCCCAGCGCGCGATGGCCATGGCGCTTTCATTCTGGCGTCGCACGCGTACATCGAGTGTTTTGATCCCGCGCTCAAGCATCCACAACGCGAAAGGATCGGCAGCCTGCCCCCAGACAATCATCTTGCGACGCACTTCTTCGATCACGGACGCACTACCGCACACCACTCCCGCCAGCACGTCCTGGTGCCCGTTCAGATATTTGGTGGCCGAATGAATGACCACGTCGGCGCCGTGTTCGAGCGCGCGAAAATTGATGGGGCTCGCGAACGTCGAATCAACCACCAACGCCAATCCCAGTTCACGCGCCAGCGCACTCACGGGACGCAGGTCCAGCACGCGAGTGGTCGGATTGACGGGCGACTCAAGAAACAACACACGCGTGTTGTGCCGCACCGAGCGCCGCCATCCGCGCGTTTCCGTGGGATCCACGAAAGTGACTTCAATGCCTTGCGTTACGAGTTCCTGTTCAAACAGCTGTCGCGTTCCCCCGTACACCCAACTGCTGGCCAGCAAGTGATCGCCGGGGCGCAGCAGGGCCATCATGGTGCACGCGGTCGCACCCATTCCACTCGACAAGACCAATGCGGCTTCACTGCCTTCCAGCAGGGCGAGCCTGTCTTGCAGCACCAGCGCGTTGGGAGTGTTGCCGTGACGCGTGTACAACAGCTCGTTGTGTGAACCAGGCGCCGTCAGAAAATTCACCGACTGCACCAGCGGCGTGGCGACGGGTGTTCCGGGTTCGCCGTGCGTGCGTCCCCCGGTTACGGCCAGTGTTGCACGATTCAGCGAGGCCCCAATGGTACGAGCGCCAGCTGTTTTGGCGGTGTCCTGCAGGTCGGAACCGTTGGTCGTGTCGTCCATGGACGGCATCAGGCCTGACGCGGTGCTTCGAGATCCAGGCGCACCACGCGAATGATTTCCGTCACGGCGGCGCCAGCAACATCACGCAAAATCGCACCGCCCTTCGGCACCGCCTCATCGACCTGCAACTCGGCCAACTCCGAACGGCGATCGGAAATCACGCGCACCAATTCACCGGGCATCAACAGGCGAATGAGCGCGTCTTCGGGACGAAGGCGCACCATTGGTCCACGCTCAGTGTCGCCTTTCTTCGTGCCGATAAAACCAACAACTTGCAGGGGCTTGGCAAATCCACTGAACTCGCGTTTGATCGGGCTCATGTGAGGCACCTCACGATGATCGGGCTCATTGCGCGTGCACTCCAACATCCGGCTCGTTCATGCCCGGCACAGTAAAGTGCGCGTCTTCATACCGAATTAGACGACGACTCCAGAGACGGGTGAGCTGTGTAGTGGTTTGCACATCGGTGGTCCCCAACTGTTCGGAAACGCGATCGCTGGTGACGGGACCAAGCTCGCGCACAATTTCCCAGTGGCGCCGCTCGGTTTCGTCAACAATGCCGTGTAGCTCCGCCTGTCCGTCGTGCCACGCCACCAGTGCCAGGCTGCGTTTTTCCAGCACTGCGTCGATAGCATCCAGATGATCTTCGCGAACGCCCTGCAGCAACAGATACCCCGTCAGTCCGTTGTTGCCTTCGTAATACCGCAGCAGCAGCTTTGCAACAATTTCGTCGGCGCACGACACGTCCAATAAATCGATCTGCGAAAAATCAATCGTCGTGACAACCGGCGATCCGACTTCCACCACCCGCCGCTCAATCTCGTTCCGCACGGCGGCACCCGTGGGGCGCGTGAGCAAACTTGAGTAGAACACGCTGACGCTGTCACGCAGCACCGTACCCACATCAATCAAGAGGCTCATGATGCGCGGGCCGATGCACGCGTGACCGTGCTACGCGAGGAAAGCGTCGCGCTGGCGTTGTCGTTGATCTTTTCGGGAATGATGATCTGCATCTGCGATCCCGGAAAATACGGAAGCGCTTCCTGCATCGGCTCATCCTCATCCCAGCTCGGAACAATGGCGAGTCGGGCGGTGCCGCTGCGCACGGAAAGTTTGCCGTTCCACTTCGCGACGAATTTGCGGATTTGCGCAAGTCCCTGTCCGCGCCCGTCATCACCGTGGCGATAGCGGCTTACCGCTCGCAACACCGCGGCTTCGAGCGCGCGCGAATCATCCCAGCGATCACTTGTGCGATGTGCGGGCGAACTCTCCAGCGATTGCCGAAAACCAATACCCGCATCACACACGGCAATCACCACCACGCGGCGGCCCAGTCGTTTGCGATACGCGTACGTTTGGACGGCGACCCATCCGCCTTGTCCCGCGTGTTCGACAATGTTTCCGCACGCTTCGCTCAAAGTCATGCCAAAACGTCCGGTCACGGCCATGTCGAGCCCGAGTTGCCCGTGCAGGATTTCGGCGCTTTTGTCCTTGATGCGTCCCACAACGCCGTGCACATCGGCCGATTGCACAATGGGCGTGATTTCCAGCAACACATCCGACTCACCTTCGCGGTGACGCGGCACATGTCCGTGCAATTCGTACAAATCGGCGGCATGCCGAAAGAATCCGGTGCGTGCCCAGTACGAAGCCGTATCGGTGTTTTCGGGAACGGTGAAGTCGGCCCGTTCCAAACGCGACTGCGCAATACACAACAGCGTCGTTAAACCGTACGGCGAGGCCCAACGCGCATGACGCGCGTCAATCACCACTTTCTGTTCGCGAGGCAAGGCGGCGAGTTGCTCGAACACGAGCTCCATCGAATGTTCGTCCAGCGATGGAGGCACGGAGATGACAGTGGTCACGTGGTGCTGAGTTCTCCCCGGAGATGTTGTGCGAGACCTGATGCCCCGCGGTGCTCCACATTACGCGCCGCCGCCTTGTTGGCCGCGACAATGGCTTCAGACAACTTATCACCCGCGAGCAGTCTTGAGAAATGGGTTGCGCCCCAGACGTCACCACATCCGGTCGGGTCGCCGTCACCGTCCACTTGCGCGATGGCGGCGGGCACCAACGCAGTGCGCACGGCACCAAAGTTACCCGCACCACCGCGCGAGCCTGTCGAAATGCCAGTGCGCGACGGGCGGTCGGCAAGCGTTTCAAATCCAGGCGCTGCAACGTACACGACGCCTTGACTGCCAAGGGTGATGCACAGGCACGATGTACCCGCGGCCATCGCGGTGGCGGAGAGGGCCATCGGATCGGGGGCGAGCATGGCCATTTCGTCTTCGTTCATTTGCAGCACGTCAAAACACGCGCACCACTGTGCGACGTCTGGCAGCGCGCGCAAGGTGCGACGGCCATCACTTTGCACCGCCCACATCAGCATGTGCAGATCACAATAAATTGGAATATCAAGATGTCCCAGCATCTGCACCGTGGGCAAATCGAGTTCCCAACCGCTTAAAAAGTTGACCAGCAGTGCATCAAGTCGCGCCTCGTCCAGCACCGGTTTGAGCGCGACCCAAGTCCACGCAGGCACACCGCCCGTCAGCACCTCCGTGCGACGCTCGGCATCCGTGTACCGCAGCGTGACCCGTTCATTCGGATACGGGACCTCAATCAGTTCCGCGTTGGGCGCCATGTGTTTGAGTGACTTGCAGAAAATGCGCGCGCGATCGGCCAGGTCGTGTCCCACTTTCAGGATTGGCACAATTTCCCAATCATCGCCAAGTGCCGCGTCCAATCCGGCCAACGTGTACGTGATGCCGCCCCACTCCTCAACGGGCACCGCGCGGCCGTCGCGCCCGTGAATCACGTCCCACACAAATGTGCCAATGACCCCAACGCGTTTCTTGCGCGAGGCTGTTGTTGCGGTGGTGTTCACGAAATCATCTGCGAGCGAAAGGTCCCGACCGCGCCAATGACGCCGGCGGTTCCAGGCAACTCGCCCGGCACGATCCGACACGCGGCAACCGCCGGCTTGAACGCACGTCGACGTACTTCGGCGCGCAGCGGCTCAAACAACGCATCGCCGGCTTGTGTAACGCCACCGGCAACCACCACGACATCCGGATTGAAGACGTTGAGCAAATTGGCGAGCCCGACGCCCAGGAATTTGGCGGTGTCACGGACCACTTCGCGCGCGACAACATCGCCCTTGTGCGCGGCTTCGTACACGGTTGCTGCGGAGATGCGTTCGAGATCGCCACCGACCATCGATGGCAACACCGAGATATCTCCCGACCGCAACGCTTCGCGCGCACGCTCGGCAATGTTGGGGCCCGATGCATAGGCCTCCAGGCAGCCGTAGTTGCCGCAGCCGCACCGACGTCCCGTTTGATCAATCGTCATGTGTCCAATTTCACCAGCAACGTCGCTGGAGCCGTGATACAGCTTGCCATCAATGATCAGCCCACCACCAATGCCGGTGCCAATCGTGATGCCGACAACATTGCGGGCACCACGCGCTGCACCTACCCACCATTCGCCGTACGTCGCGCAATTGGCGTCGTTGTCCAGCGTGCAGGGTAGTTGCACCGCATCTGAAATGAGACTACGCAGCGGAAGGTTGTGCCAGCCAAGATTTGGGGCGATGATCACGACACCGTTTTCACGATCGAGCGGGCCGGGTGCACCAATACCGACGCCCAGAATGTCGCCGCGTTTTGCACCCGTTTCTTTGAGCGTCTCGGCAATCGTGACCTCCACCATCTCGATCATGCGTTCAACCACTCGCTCCGAGCTGCCTTCGCTGCGCGGCGGGGTTGGAGTACTGTGCATGGCGTATTGGCGCACACCGTCGGCGGACATGGCTCCAACAACAATGTTGGTGCCGCCGAGGTCTACGCCGATGATGTAGGAGTTGGCGGAGGTTGTCATGGGCGCGGTGAGCCTGAGAGCTTTCGCCTCAGCGTCCATGCCAAGGCGCGTCTACAGCCGCATTTGACCGTAGAGAGGCGGAAATATAAATCCTCGACAGCGGACGCGGCGCTTCCCAGTCTCTCCATGGCGTTCGCTTTTAGGATGATCGAAGTCAGTCCGATTCACACAAGCGAGAGCATAGAATTCAGTACCAAGCGTCCCGGACGATCAGAGTGAGGAACTACAGAACAAAGTGCAGCCGGAGTTTCGTCGTTCACTCCTATTGCCGGCGTACCGTGCTACTGATGCTGTTCGCTTCGCTCGGCTGTCGCGACGCTACCGACCCAGGTAGCCGTGACGTGCAGTTCAGAACACGCGACAGCGCGAATGTCCAGATTGTTGAGAAGGGCCAGTCTCCCGGCGACGGAAAGTTGCTTCCGGCCATAGTGGAGCCGCAGGTGTCGCCTATACGATTATCGGATCTGGGTGTCATTCGCGGAATAATCCGTATCCGCGACGGACGAACTGTGATTGCCGATGGTTCCAACTCGCATCTTCTTTTTGTATCACAGTCCGGCGAACTCGATTCGATTGTCGGACGCAAAGGTGAAGGACCTGGAGAGTTCGCAAGCATCGCCGGCCTGTATCGCTGTGGCGGCGACACAGTCGCGGTAACGAGTCACTCCACGCGGCTGACTCTCTTTAACGATCGCGGACATTTTGTCAGGTCGCGCACAGTTCCAGCAATCCGCGCCGGCACCGAAGGAGTTTCAGATGCCGGTTCTGATCCCTTTCGGCAAAGGACCTTTGTGGGCATCCCGCGGAGATCTTGTGTACACCGGTACCGGCGAGGCTCCGGAGATTCGCGTACATGACCGGCTCAAGGGTCTCGTGCGCATTATTCGCTGGAACGCAGACGCTCAGCCGGTAACTGCGGCAGACAAGGCACTGTACGAATCGACGCGCGGCCAGTTGGAAGGCAAATTCGGAACGGAGACCGCGGCAGACTTCGCAGCATTGAACGAATTCGACGTCCCCTCTTACAAGCCGCATTTCTCCCGAATATTCGCGGACGACGATGGCTATCTTTGGGTGAGAAAGTATCCGAGAAATTGGGAAGGATTTGAAAGAATATTTGGCACGGAGTTCAACATCGGCGACAGTGAGTGGTGGCTCTTCGCGCCGGACGGTCAACTGCTTGGCCTCCGTACGACACCGGCGCGTTTTACTTTGCACGCGATTCGAAACGATACTGCGGTTGTCAGCGATCACGGAAACGCGGAGGTTTTTGTGTCACCAGTTCGAAGAGGAGTGCAATCTCCTGCAACGGTCAACAAATAAATGATCACGCAGCACTTGGACGGCTGCCTGAAATTTGCGTCAGCGCATCGATAACCCACTCCGCTTGCATCTCCCGCATGCACTTCCAATGCCCCAACGGACACGCCTGTGGCCCGTGTGCATGACACGGCCGACACAACAACGTGTCAACGCCCAGCACGCGGTGCACTGGCGCCAGTGGACCAAACCCTAACGTCGGTACGGTCGGTCCAAATAGCGCAATTGTCGGCGTCTTCATTGCCGACGCCAGATGCAATGGTGCCGAATCATTCGACACAATGGCGGCCGCGCGTGAAATCAGATTGGCCGACGCCAACAACGACAAACACCCCGTCGCGTCGATCGGCGGCAACCCGCCAGTCTCGGCAACCTTCGCAACAATCGCATTCGCGAGTTCACGATCCGCGTCGGTGCCAATGATTGCCACGCGATGTGACGAGAGCAGGGGATGTCGCGCAATCGCACCCGCCAGCGCATCGAACGTCGGCCAGCGCTTGGTGGCCCACACACTGCCCGGTGCTAGCGCAATCATCGCCGTATCAGGCGCAGCGCCGCTCGCCTCCAACAATGCGTCCACTGCCGCAACATCCTCCGCACTCGGATTGAGCGACGGCTGCAACGGCGCACCCGGTACTTCATTCGACGTGAGATTGCCCAGCTGCCACAACCGCGTCGCGTGGTGCAGGTCGCGTCGATAAATCACGCGCCGTGTATAAAACAATCGCGCGGCCGACGTGTTGAATCCCACGCGCTCGGGAACACCCGCGAGAATGGCGAGCCACACGCTGCGCACCGAACCTTGCGCGAGATACGCAACACGAGCGCCGCGCGGCTCGCGCCCACTTTCAGTTTCACGCCAGCGCACTTGTGCGGCAATTCGCAGCAGCCCACGATATCCTTTCGCACTGCCGCGTTTGTCAAACAGAATGACATCACGCACGGCCGGATGTCCCTTGAGCAACGCGGCGTTTGCCGGCGTTGCCACCACGTCAACCGGCCCACGCTCGGCCAGCCGTTCCAGCAACGGCGTGGTGAGCACCATGTCGCCCAGAAACGATGTCTGGATCACCAGGCTGGACATGCGCTCGAGGACTCGTGCGTCAGGGTGTGAAGGAAGCGGCTTGCAGGCCTAATCGACCTGCAACACCGCCAAAAACGCTTCCTGCGGAATTTCGACGCTACCGACCTGCTTCATTCGCTTCTTGCCTTCCTTCTGTTTCTCCAGAAGTTTGCGCTTACGCGAGATATCGCCGCCGTAACACTTGGCGGTCACGTCCTTACGCAACGGTTTGACCGTGGTACGCGCGATGACCTTCTGCCCGATGGCCGCCTGAATGGCCACTTCAAACATCTGGCGCGGAATGAGCTCCTTGAGTTTGTCCGCAATCTTGCGGCCCCACTCGTACGCCTTGTCCTTGTGTGTGATGACGGAGAATGCGTCAACTGGATCGCCGTTGATCAGCATGTCCAGGCGTACCAGTTCGCTGGAGCGATAGTCCATCATCTCGTAGTCGAGCGATGCGTACCCGCGGCTCACCGTCTTCATCTTGTCGAAGAAGTCGAGAATGATTTCGCCCAGCGGAAATTCCCAGTCGAATTCAACACGGGCCGTGTCGATATACGACATGTTCTTGTACAAGCCACGACGTTCGGTGCCCAACGTCATGATCGCACCGATGTATTCGGTGGGGCACATGATGCGCGCTTTCACGTACGGCTCTTCGATATCGCTGATAACCACGGCCGGCGGCATGAGCGCCGGGTTCTCAACCAGCAACATGGTGCCGTCGGTCTTGTACACTTTGTATTCGACGCTTGGAACCGTCGTCACGAGATCGAGATTGTACTCGCGCTCGAGACGCTCCTGCACGATTTCCATGTGCAGCAAGCCCAGAAAACCGCACCGGAATCCAAAACCCAATGCCGTTGACGTTTCCGGCTCGTACTGCAGTGATGCGTCGTTCAACTTCATCTTTTCCAGCGCGTCACGCAGCTGTTCATACAACTGTGTGTCAGTTGGATAGATGCCCGCAAACACGAAGCTGCGCACTTCCTGATAACCCGGTAGTGCTTCGGTGCTGCGATTGTCCTGATCGAAAATGGTGTCGCCCGCGCGCGTCTCGGTGACCGAGCGCACGCTGGCCACCACGTAGCCCACTTCGCCTGCGCGCAACACATCGGTTGGCACCTGGCGCAGCTGCTGATAGCCCACTTGATCAACTTCGTACACGGTGTCGCGCGCACCAAACGTGATCTTGGTGCCTTTCTTGATCTCGCCGTCGACCACGCGAATGGACGGAATGGCGCCGCGATATTTGTCGTAGTACGAATCAAAAATCAGCGCGCGCAGCGGTCCGTTCGCGTCACCTTTGGGAGCCGGCACACGCTTGATGATTTCTTCAAGCAACTCCGGCACGCCCGTGCCTTCCTTGCCGCTGACTGCGAGAATGTCTTCCGGCGCACAGCCAAGCAAGGTCACGATTTCCGCGCGACGACGATCAGGCTCGGCACCGGGCAAGTCGATCTTGTTGAGGACCGGAATGATCTCAAGCCCGGCTTCCATGGCGAGAAACAGGTTCGACAGCGTCTGCGCCTGAATACCCTGCGATGCATCGACGACCAGAATCGCGCCTTCGCAGGCAGCGAGCGACCGCGAGACTTCGTAGGTGAAGTCCACGTGGCCTGGCGTGTCGATCAGATTGAGCTCGTAGGCGATGCCGTCGTGGGCGTTGTACGTCATGCGCACGGCGTTGAGCTTGATGGTGATGCCGCGCTCACGCTCCAGGTCCAGCGTATCCAGCACCTGCGACTTCATCTCGCGCTTTTGCAGGGTCCCGGTTTTTTCAATCAGCCGGTCGGCAAGGGTCGATTTGCCGTGGTCGATGTGGGCGACAATGCAGAAATTTCTGATCCGATCGAGTTGCAACGGGCGTGGGGCTAGGAGATCAAAACAGCGTTCAGGGCTTTTTCGGCTAACATGGAATAGTAGCCGAAGGCGAGCACCCAGTCAGCTTGTCACTGCAGTCGGCTCTTCGGGCATTGGGGTGCAGTCGGTGCTTCGCCTGTTCAGCTGCAGCCAGTTGTTCGGACTTTCGGCCGAAGCCCCCGTTCGGCCTTTTGGCCGTTAGGCTCTGGGGCTCGAAGAGCCACGGTTGTTGTATGGCCTTGACAAAAGATGCGGGTCGGTAGTGGGGAGCGGCAGTCGGCCTGCGGGAACATGTCGATGAAATGAGACGGTCTGCAAAAAGTTTGGCGAGTTTCACCGACGTACGCGACCTGCTCTTCCGCTTTGATAATTCACACGTCAGTGGGCAGTTGGAGAAGGAGCGGTGTCTCGTCCACGAAGCGTTGTAGGTGCTGCTGACACGCGGACTATCCTCCGCTGTCGTTGAGCGAGGATTCCGGCGGCTTGCCCGTGGTGCACGGTGGCGGGCATGAGCCAGGCAATGCCTCATGTTTTTGTTTGTCGTTGTAGCGCTGGAAATACGAACCACACCACGCCGCACCGTGCGCGTAAGCGTCGAAGCGCCAACGTTCCGTGGCGTATTTGGTCGTCTTGAACAGTGATTCGGAGTATGGGCTATCATTGCTGACAAGTGGTCGCGACAGCGAGCACACGATGCAAAGGGCATAATACAAATCGTTCAAATCCTTGGCGACTTGAATGCTGCCCCGATCCGAGTGCATGGTGAGCTGATTGCGTTGAATGCCCTTGCGCGCAGTGCGAATGAGACGCTGCGCGAGCGTTGCCGATTCACGCAGCGCGAGCATCCACCCGACGACGTAGCCGACTGAACAAATCGAGTACGACATACAGCTTGCACCGTTCGCCTTCACCGGGCGTTTTAGATCGGTCACATCCCACGTCGATACCTGATTCGGTTGCGTGCCTAGCAGGCGCGGCACCGACCACCCTAAATGCTTACGATGTCCACGCCGGACGCGCACGTCATGCGCGCTCGCCAGTTAAGCGGTGGAGCGTCCGCCGCGCTCGCCAGTGGTCGGTGGAGCGTCCGCACACGGCACACATCGGTGCCTGTATTGAGCAACGTCGCATGAATCTGCGCCGGCGCGCGATCCACAAACCGAGGATCGCGCGCAAGCATGCCAGCACTTGGGCTTGAGCCGCTGGCGAGAACGCGCGCGGCAATGGCGTGCGCACAAGCCTCGCGCCCTCGCACTCCCGCGGCGGTCCGGGTGGATTGCTCGCCTGGAACCACATCCGTCGCCGCCATCCACGCGCGGGCTTGCATTTGCCGTGCCCAACTTGGCAACAGCTCTGGTCGCACCCGCACGCGCGCGCTATCACCGACACTGGGAATCCGGGTGCGACACGCGCTTGCACGCGTGCACCAACTCGATCCTTCGGGGCGCATCGAACACGCGCCCCTCTCGTTTCTTTATCATCGGACGCATCCTAATCTTAAGCTTGCGTCAGACTAAATCAGGTGTCCACTCGAGGCAAGTCGTGGATCGCGCCCAAAGGTGCCAGCAAGCTGAACACACTCAGAACTCTGTGCCCTTGGGGCCATTGACCTTGGGTTTGGTGTCGGAGTCCTGACGAAAATTGATTGAATGTACCGAGAAGCTGATGCCGGCGGCCCCACGCCGAGTCAAGATTACAAAGTTGGAGTCGATATTTGCAATGGTGACGAGCTCATTTTGAAATCTCGGCAAGATGACTTGTGCAATCAATCGCCCTGCGTCGCTAAATATCAACCAACGTTGCCCACCGTCGCGCGCAGGCTCTTCGACCCAGACTTGGCCGCGAGAATCCGCCTTGATCTGGCCATAGAATCGTCCGTTGACCGATCGTTGAGCCCATTGAACAGTCTTGAGTAGACGGCCATCCAGCGAGTACTCAACAAATTGAGCTGACGAACCGTCACCAACCACGATGCGGTCTCGCATCGCTACTACGTTCAGAGGAGCGGTTGACCGACTCGCTAATACCTCAGGAAGTGCGATCGCTTTCCCCACTGTGCGGCCATCAAATGCAATACGAATGAATAACGCTCCGCTCACGTTCCCCGCGATCTTTGAGCGATTTGCGTCTGACACGCGCACAAGCACACTACCGTCGGGAAAGCAGCCGTCCGACCACACATAACCTGGAATTGTCGTGGTTCGCGTTAGTCTGCCGACATGGTCAACAACGAAGATCGTGTCGCGATTGTAGCTGATCGCTACGAGAGAGTCGCCCGGCAAAACACAGACATCGCGCAATTGCCCAAAAACTCGGACCCCTGAATCGCGCCGAGCGATGCGACTGACGAGGTCGCCGCGATCGTCGAATACCTTCAGTTCGAATACATCGACCCCGACAAACTGCGCCCGGGAGAACTTTTTCGCCGCGACGAAAGGATTACGACGATCAAACGTCGTTCGTCAAGTGCCGAATGATGATATGGGCGTCGGACTAATCGATAAGGCGTTACGAATCTCGTTATACTCGCCGTTCCGCACAATGTCGGCGTGACGCACCGCATGAGCTTGCGCCCCAGCGACAGACCCCAGGAAGCCGAGGCAAAGCACAACCGCGCGCGAACTCTGCTGAGTGGCTATGACGAAGTTTGCGATCGCAAGTTGGGTCAGCAATTAGTGAGAGGGTTGATGGATAGCCTTGAGATCGTGTACCGAATGCGCCCCTGACGGCGTGATTTGACCCGGCGTCACCAGGCCTTTGGCACAAGTTTGAGTCGCGGACGCGCATGCCGTGAGTCCCGTCGTCGTTACCGACGCCTGATAGCACTGTCGCCGATCTGAAAGAGCCCGTCGGATCCCGGTGCACCATCGAAACGAACACCGTTGATAAAGAATGTTGGTGTTCCGGCAATGGCCTTTCGACGGGCGTGGGCCGAGCCGGAGTCGATTCGGCTTGATATGGGCAAGGTGGCCGCGCACTGACTGAACTTGACTGTGTCGGTTATGCCAACTTCGTGAGCATACGACGCCCACGTTTTTAGGCCAAAGGAGTCCTGCTTCGCAAAAGCCAAATCGACGAAAGGACCAAAATAGCCTTCCATCTCTGCGCACTCCGAGGCTTGAGCCGCTACCCTCGCGAACCGGTGGTTTGCGAGTGGAAAGTGTACATACCAAACGGCCATTCGATCGCCGTAGCGCTTCTTCGCTTCGCGCATTACACTCTGATGCGCTACCCGGCAAACGGGGCATTCGAAGTCGACAAACTCGATGATTTTTATAGGTGCACTTGCGTTGCCGACGAGAACTCCCTCATGCATCAAGGACTGCCATTCCGGGTCGAAGACGCCTCGTACACTCGCTGGCGGCCCACTGGATTGCGGAGATATTTCACGGCGGACGGCCAATACCACCATGGCGACCGCAGCAATGGTTAGAACACCGGATAGCGTTCGATCGACACGCGAGGTCATTTGTCCTCCAAACTAAAGCAAACAAAGATGGCCGAATAGTCGGGCGCCGCCAAACGTCACCCGTCATGGGCTTGAGCTATTGCACAGAAGCGCGCTACAATGATCAGGGGGTACCTCGCGTCTCGTCATCGCCACAGACTATTTGAGCCATACCGTTCGGACAAAGGTCGCCGGCGCCCGCTGTGAAGCAAACGGCGGTTCCTAGGCATGAAGAGTGGAAGATACTGCTAGTAAGCCTCGATATTTGCCGGACACGTGCCCGCGCAGTAACCGTTACACGCAAGGGCAGTAGCAGAAGCTGGCTTCGGACTCGTTACGAGCATGTACCCAGCCATCACACAAACAACTGCTGCCTTCAAGTAATTGGGGAATCGCATATCTCAGTTTCCTCGGTGAAGTGTCGAAAGGCAACGGTGGCGGCGCCCATCTCAGGTCAAGCAAGCATCGAGTCCTGAATTTCGTGACTATAATGGCAGCGCCGTGTCGCGGTGTCAACAGGAACGCCAATAGATCTGGTTGCAAACAAGACCGGGCGATGCGCAACCTGAACTTCCGTGCATACGCGCCGAACGATCCCGTCATCTCCGTTTTCACGGCGTAACGTGGCACTAATTCCGATCACATACCTCGTGCCCGGATTTGCGCACACCTCTGCGTTAGCGATGGCACTTCGCTTGTAGTTGCACCCCCGGGTCGAACCGAACTTCCTGTCGCGCGGATGCCAAAATGATGGGAAGTGCAGTCGCAGCTCCCGGCTTCTCAAAATACGCACCCGCTCCGCGCCTGGACTTTCCACTTAATCATAGCGCATCAGTTACCAGGGGAATGCTGCCCTCTCGGTCGCGCCCAGGTAGCAGTTGCATGTCCTACCGCGCCCGCACAATCTTGTACTCCGTCATCGCGAAGTGCACGTTCGCGCATCCACTCGCCCGCCCGCGACCCGGTCGACACTGATACTGTGAATTCACTCAACGGGCACGCCCGGTTTTCGCGATTGTCGTTTGTGCTGCATCGCGTGTTGTGGGCGCTGACTCTTGCTCACGGCCTCAGCGCGCAGCGCGCTGGCGCCCAGGCCCCTGCACAGTTTGTGCGGGGCTCCGTGCTGGACAGTGTGACCGGTCAACCGGTGGCCGGTTCGATCGTGATGGCAATGGGCGCCAGCGGCACGGTGTTGGTGCGCACGCTGGCCAACGAACGTGGCGTGTATCAGGTGAGCCTCCCGGGTGCAGCCACGGGCATTCGTGTCCTGCACATGGGCTACAGGCCACGCGACGTGCCGGTCCCGCGCACGAGCACCGGCATCATCCAGATGAATGTGTCGATGGCGCGGGTGCAAACCACGCTGGAAGTGATGAACGTGCGCGCCAACGGCAACTGTTCGCCCAGAAAAGATCGCGCTTTGGCACAAGTGTTGTATGAACAGGCGCGCGATGGTCTGCTGGCCACCATCGTTGCGCGCGAAGCCGCCAATATCCAGATGAAACGGTTGCGATTTGATCGCACCCTCAATCGAAATCGCGGCGGCATTGCCAGTCAGGAGGTGTTCATCGACACCGTTGTGGCGCAGGCAACCCCATTTGCCGCTGTACGCACGGCACAACAATTCGTGGAGCGCGGATTTGTTGGCGACAGCGCGGGTTCTGCGTTGTTTTTCGCGCCGGATGCCGAAACGATCATCGAGGAAGCGTTTCGATCTGCGTATTGCTTCAAGATTGGCGACAGCGACAAGAAACGGCCCACGCAGGTTGCGTTGGAATTCGAGAAGGGCAAACGCAACGGCAGACAAGTGGACATTGAAGGTGCGATCTGGCTGGATACACTGCGCCGCAATATTTCGCGCATCGAATTTCGGTATGTTGGATTGAACAGCGCCGAAGAAGCGTACAAACTTGGCGGCTTTGTTCAGTTTCGCGAAATGACCAACGGGTCGGTGCTCATTGACGAATGGACGCTCAAACTGTTGCACTCGGAAAACGTTACGCAACCTGGTCGTCGGGGGCTTCTGGTTACGGTCCCGCGCATTGATGTACACGAGACGGGTGGCGCACTTGTTTCGGCGCGTTGGCCCGATGGCACGTCATGGCGCGCGCCGTTGGGGACACTGCTCGTACAGGCAAGCACGCGTGATGGAAAGCCGGCAGCCGGTGCACGCGTGGCGCTTGCTGGCACCAACTATTCGGCGCTGACGGATGATACGGGTGAAGCGGAAGTGGCAGAACTGATGCCAGGGCCGTATCGCGTGGAAGTTCTCGATAGCACGTTGGCGATACTCGGCATCACGCTGCCCACGTCGCTGCGATTCGAGGCTGAGCGTGATTCGGTGTTTCGTGCGACGATTGTTGCGCCGACAAACCTTGACTACGCGGAACAGCGCTGCAAGAGTGAGCCGCAAGGCGGTGTCATCAAACGAAGCGGCGCCGCCGGTGGACCACAACAGGTTGGGCGTACGGCAGGCAGTGGTGTGTCTCTCTTTGTGTATGTCACTGGGATCGACAACGCCCCGCTTGCAAACGTGCCGATTACCGAGGACTTACAGCGCGATCGTGTTGCGGCGGCCTATCGATCCACCGATGTCATTAGCGGAAAAACAGATGCCGGCGGTCGTTACTTCAGTTGCTGGAACTACCAGCTTGGCGAGACCGTTCAAATCTGGATCCGGCAACCCGGCAAGGCGCCGCAGCTCACGCTCAAGTCGCTGAATAACAAGGTGGAAGCGGTTCGTATCGTCGCCGGTGTACAAACGGTTGCTGCAGCAACTAACGCTGCCAAGATCGACCTTGCTGGAATTGTATTTGACAGTCTGAGCAATCGGCCGCTTTCAAACGCCATCATACAAGTCAGCGGGCTTGACGTCACCACGTCCACAGATGCGGCGGGCGCATTCAAACTACCAGCCATCGACGCGGGGTTCTACACCATCCTCGCGCGTCATCCAAAACTTGATACGCTGGGCATTGGTGAATTGGGCGCCGATCTTGATCTCTCCGCATCAAAATCAGACATTTCCCTCGGCATTCCATCCTTTGCGCGCCTGTGGGGCAATTCGTGCACGCGCACACCGCCCAGGGACAGCGGTTTTATATACGGCATCGTTCGCGAATCCGGTACACGTGAAGTGCTGCCGGACACACGCGTGCGCGTGCTGTGGACTGATGTAGCGGTTGGTGCTGACAAGAAGATCCTGCAGACAAAACGCACCGCCGAAGCGAAAACCAACCAATTCGGTGAATACGCGGTATGCGGAATTCCAGTTGACGTACCGCTGGATATTGTGGCCGAGTTGGATGTGAAGACGCAGGCAACGCTGGCGCTGTCAGCGAGTGCGTCACGCGTGCAGCATCAGGATGTGACGATTGATATGCCCGCGGACTCTGCAACGACGGGACGAGTGGGTGCGATAAAAGGGCGCATCACGAATGCGGCGGGCGATGGCGTGTCCAACGTGCGCGTAATGGTGAACGACGTGGTTCGTGCGCGCAGCGACAGCGTGGGTGCGTTCATGATTCAGCGTGTGGCGACGGGCACACGCACCGTGGAGTTTGTGGCGATTGGAATGTCGCCAATTTCGCGCATTGTCGAGGTGATGGAAGGCCAGACCTCAGACGTGTCCGTCAAACTTGAGCGCGTGACGGTGCTGGAGAAGGTGGAGGTCACGGGCACAGTCAAGCAACACATCCTCGATGACCTTGAAGATCGCAAGAAATTGGGATTCGGCTACATACAGGATTCTACGATCGTTGGCCGCGCTGGAGCTCTTGTTACTGCGATGCGCGGATTCCCGAGCGTCTTGCCGCAGTACCCTCCCCCAAGAGACAAACTCAGGCCACAAATCTTGTTCAGGAAATCCATCGGCCTTGGTGAACTTTGCGAAGCCAACTATTTCGTGGATCGCCATCGCGTGGACCGTGACGCGTTCTACAATGTGCCAATTCCTGACATTGCGTGGATCGAAGTATATCCGAGACGCTTCACAGTGCCGCGCGAATTCATGGGGGGAGCCGAATGCGGCGTCGTTGCGCTCTTTACCAAATTCTCAGTTGGCAAGTGAACGGACTACCGACGCGTCCATTCGGCAACGGTCTGTGCGATCGTCGACGGCAGCGGAAGCGGCAAGCACGCATTCAGGGCCCATGCGCGACCGCGCGGCGTGCGCCGCGCAGCCTAAAGGCCTAATGGCCGAATGGGTGCTGCAGCCGAACGGCCGAAGAACAGACTGCAGCCGAAGGGCCCACCGCAGCCCGGCGAGAAGCGGACCGCTCCATAAAGCTGGAAGCTATCAGCTGGAAAGCTGGCGGCTGTGTGCTTTAGTGGCAGTAGCCATTCCGCTGTTAGGCTGCAGTCTGTTCTTCGGCTGTGCGGCTGCAGTCTGTTGTTCGGCTTTTCGGCTGCAGTCTGTTCTTCGGCTGTTCGGCTGCCCCCCCCCATTCGGCCGTTCAGCCCTTCGGCTCCGCGGCTCGAAGAGCCGCGGTTGTCCACCGCGGCGCACGAGGCCACTTTTCGCCCCATGACCGCCCCCGCCCCTCGCGCCGACCAACTCGATCCCTCCGCCCTCGCCGCCCTCGGCCGCCTGGAACTGGTGGCGCGCTGGGTCGTCGACGGATTTATCAACGGTCTCCACCGCTCGCCGCGCAAAGGCTTCTCCGTGGAGTTCGCCGAGCATCGCCCCTACCAGTCTGGCGACGATCTGCGCTACCTCGATTGGAAAATTGCCGCCCGCGCCGATCGCTGGGTGGTGAAGCTGTTCGAAGAAGAAACGAACGCACGCGCAGTGGTGGTGCTTGATGTCAGCAAGTCGATGCATTGGACCGGCAGCGACACGCGCCTGACCAAGATGTCGTACGCCGAGCACTTGGCCGCCGCGCTTTCGCTGCTGCTGGTGCGGCAGCGCGACGCGGTCGGGTTGGTGCGATTTGACAATGAAGTGCGCACGGTCATTCCGCCGCGGGGCTCACAGAAGCAGTGGAATCGTATCCTGACTTCCTTCACCGAACCGGGCGCCGGCGAAAAATCCGATGTAGTGGCCGCGCTCAACCGCGCGGGCGGCATGATTCAACGCCCCGGTTTTGTGGTGCTGTTGTCCGACCTGCTCGTCGAGCCGGAACCAGTCGCGGATGCGCTTCGTGCGCTCCGTGCACGCGGTCACGAGTGTCTGGTCGCGCATATCATGGATCCGGCTGAGCGTGACTTTCCGGAGGAGGGCGAGGCTATGTATCGCGACCCCGAGTCCGGCGTGCAAGTGTCCGCCGCCACGGCCGACATCGCGCAGCAGTATCGCGAGACTGTAGTGGAAGCCGTCGAGGAATGGCGTGCGGCGGTAGGGCGCGCGGGCGCGCGCTACTCACTCGCGCTCACCAACGAATCGTACAATCGCCCAATGCGTGAACTCATGGCGCGCGGCGGTGCACACGCGCCGTCGGTGATCTAGGAACACCGCGTGGCCTTTCTCGCTCCGTTTTTTCTCGCGCTCGGTGTCCTTGCGGGCGTGCCGCTGCTCATTCACCTGCTGCGTCGTCGCATCGGACGCATTGTCGACTTTCCAGCAGTCGCGTATCTGCTCCGCATGGAGCGTGAGCACAGTCGCGAACGCAAGCTCAAGAATCGCTTTCTGTTGTTGCTGCGGTTGTTGGCGGTGATGGCGCTCGCACTCGCGGCCGCGCGCCCCATTGCGCGTCTCGCCGGTGTTGGACATTCGCCGGTGGCAGTGGCAATCGTCATCGACAATTCGATGAGCAGTGGATTGGTCGTGAACAGTCGACGGGTGCTCGACGAACTCAAGACCGAGGCGAGCGCGCTGATTGCCGCACTCGCGCCCGACGATCGGGGTTGGATCATTACTGCCGACGGTAAAATTACGGGAGGAACGTCGGCCACCTTGCAAGACGCGCTCGCTGCACTGCGACCCTTGGGCGGTCACGGTGATACACGCGCCGCCGTTGCACGAGCTGTTGCACTGGCACGCGGCGGTGCGCCTCGCGCGCCGGTGGTCGCCGTGCTGACCGATGGGCAAGTAAATGCATTAGGTGCGGCGACCGATAGTTCCGTCACGGCGGGTGACGTGCCGGTCATTGTGCTGGCACCAACACGTTCCGTAGTACGCAATCGCGCGGTGTTGGGCGCCGCGCCCGAACCGCAGCGCTGGACGCCCACGGGCAATGTGAACTTCGAAGTGCAGAGTCCGGACAGCACACCGTGGCGCATTTCGCTGAATGGTCGCACGCTGGCGCGGGGGACAATAGCGCCTGGCGAATATGTGCATCCCACCCATGTTGCCGCGCGCTTGAGCAGCGCGACGCAGGGATGGTTGCGCGGCGCTGTGGAACTCGACGCGGACGAATTGAGTGCGGACGACGCCCGATATTTTGCAGTTCGCGTGGCGCCGCCGCCGTCGGTCGACATTCGCAATGAGGCTGGTCTCTTCGCGAGCGCCGCACTGGGCACTCTGATAGATGACGGACGTATCGCGCGCGTTGGTGTCGCGAATGCCGGTGGCCTTTCATCTACCGGAATTGCGCGCGTGTCCGTGAGCGGCGCCGAAGCCAGCAGCTTGAGCACACCTGTTTTGCTGCTGGCGCCGTCCGATCCGCTTCGGGTGGGTGATGCGAATCGCAATCTGGAACGACTCAACATTCCGTGGCGCTTTGGCGCACTCGCGCGTGACACGGTGCTCGCGCGCATGAACGCGCAACTCGCACACACTGCGGCCGATTCCGCG
>Ga0105047_10001219_pt1 | contig 45797 bp, 39 predicted proteins | sample MAT04_FD_78384 | JGI IMG/M metagenome (GOLD analysis project Ga0105047, IMG submission 78384) | Freshwater microbial communities from Lake Fryxell liftoff mats and glacier meltwater in Antarctica - MAT-04 (megahit assembly) | ecosystem: Environmental > Aquatic > Freshwater > Ice > Liftoff... | reverse complement strand
GATTGAGGGAAAAAAGTGAAAGGGGTCGTAGGTGCGCCGGGGAAGACAGTGCGAGGGCAAGGGGTCGTAGGTGCGCCGGGGAAGACAGTGAGCAAGCGAGTGAAAGTCTCGTTCGCCCAGTTGGCTGTATGGGGCGGTGATGAGCTGGTAACTGCGTCGTCGGTCCGATCCTAAATTCGGCTGCTAAGAGCCTGTTGAAAAACCCTGATTTACGGAATTAGTGTGTGTGGTGTGTGGAAGCCGGTTGAAGTATTTCAACTTCAACCGGCCTTTCCGCCAATGATGCCGCCGAATTACGGGGCAATCACACGATACATTCTGCGAGACGGGAGTGCCGTCGGGTCTGTGTTGTCTGTAAGCTCTGTTTTGTTTCGGTTGTCCACAGGGTCGATACTGGCCACAGCAGTAAATGATGTGCCGGTATTTCCACCACCCAGATCTAGGGTTGCGGTGCTCCAAACGGTGGTGGCTTTTGTCGGCCCCAAGTTGTCACAATATTGCAACTGATAGTTAATACCCACGGTGGAAGTCACTTTCACTGAGCGTTTGCCACTGCTTCGAACGCGCGTTCCCACCTCGACTCTGAAGCTAGAGTTACCAGGGTCCGAGCCAAACTTGGCTTCCACCCAATCGGGGGTGCCGTCGCCATCGTCGTCAGCGTTAGGATCGACTACAGTGCCGCCTGCTCCAGGATTGCCGCCCAACGCGGTGCTCGATTTCCAGTTCGCTCCATTTTCGTAAACCCCGTCCGTGTTAATCACTTCCATGGAGTAGCCCTGGCCTGCCGCGCCGAGTGGCCACGGAGCGATGTCGTTGTATTCGAAATCATGAATCACCACACCTCCGAGGACATCCTCGAGCTTGACGGTTTCCCCTTCATTTTTCAAAGCGCCGCCGATCCATTGGACAGCGTTCAAGCCAGCTCCGTATTTCGCATCAAAGCCCGCCTTGTTATTCGTCAGCACAATTAATTGACCAGGACTCATGTTTACATTTCCGAAGACGAATTGATCAAACGGTTTGCCATCCACGAAGCGCACCCCATTGAGGTTGATCGAAGACGTTCCGGTGTTCTTGAGTTCAATGAATTCGATGCCATCGGTTGGGTAATACATCATCTCCGTGATGCGGAGAGGGCTGACGCCGACGTTGGCCGGATTCACCAGCATGAAGTAGTCAAACGATACGAGCATGTTTGTGAAGGCGCTGGTGGACAAAAACAGTCCACCGCGATTCATGCCCATGTTCGCGCCAACATTTTCGGAGGCGATTTGGGTCCACACATCGTTGACGCGTTGCTCGAAAACCAGAGTGGCGTTATTAATGCGTCGGATCCTTACGATTGCCTTCGATCCAGTCACATTGCCGGTTCCCATGGATGAACTTGGGTTGGGGTTCGCAGCGGTCATTTTCCGAACCTTGACCAGCGAGTTTTCAATGCCGAACACATAACGCGTCAGGTTGTTTGATGGGTCCTTTGTTTCCAAATAAAGGCCGGAGAAGAATGGCCCACTCTGGCTCGAGATCAGGTTCACCTCCGTTTGGATTCCGCAATCCACATTGCCAGGCAAGGCGCGGAGCATCAGCGGATGACTATCTGCGTTGAAATTCAGCGTCTTGGTCGTGTTGGCGAACGCCTGGATTTGCAAACTGCCTTCCTCATCTTCCAATGAATACCATGCATCGGCAACCGCAGGATCCAGTGTGGTATCACGCGTCTCCATTTTCGTGACCGTCCACGATGATTCCAGGGTCGTAGTTGCAAAAGAACTGAAGTCTTTCCCATTATACACGCTTACCTCACGCGTGAGCTCAGTGAATGCGGATGCTGTGTCTGTTCCCCGAACCTTCACACTGTAAAACCCAGGAATCGTGAAGCGCCCGTTCCACTTTGCAGGTGCTCCAGCCACTGCGCCGAAGGTGCCCCCACTCGTCGGGGACGTCCACAAGTAGGTAATGGCTTGGCTCTCCGGGTCAATACTAGTGGAGGCGTCAAGCCCAACGGCCTCGCCCAGCTGTGCATTCCACGACCCCGAATTGGAGTTCATGCGCATGACCGGCCCGTTATTCGCGCTTTTGGTCACGGTGTAGTTGATGGGTGCGGTTCCAGCAACCTGGGCACCCTCAAAATTAACCATCCGCAGGGTCAGCGAAACGTTAGTGCCGGTTCCAGTGAGAACGATGTTCGACAAGGTGAATGAAGTGGCATTCGTCCACGTAATCGTCGCTTCCAGATGATTATCGACGATCACGGAAAAGGCCTTCGAAGGAACAGTGCCGTTGAGCGTCGCGATACCACCAGCGACCGAATTTGAAGTCACCTGAAAGGCAATGTTATAAGCGTTGTCTCCAAAACGCTGAATCTCTTGCATCATGCCATGATTAAATGGTTCGGGCTCCCAGCTTGGATTGACCACCACTATGCCAGAGTTCTGGATTCCATTCCTGCGATAGTCCCAGTAGTTCCAGTAGAATTCCTTATTTACACTCCAAGCCTCGGAAGCGTTTTCCTGGGCAGTCATCCATGCATCCGTGCGAGGGGCACCCCGTTTGGCGTAATTGTCCATCAGCTCGGTCAGGTAATAGTTGATCCAGCGGCGAACGAACGGCTTATTGGAATAGTCCTTCCAGCCCTTCATGAAACCAATCACCGGATCCCAGCACTCAATGGTGCCGCCGGGCCCGTCTCCGGTGTAGTTCAGCAGGAAAGAAGCATCATTGTCCCAGTTGAGCGTCATCCATTTATTGTCTGTCGGACGGCGATAGAGGAATCCGTTTTTCCCGCTGATTGTCTGGCTATCCCAATCTCCGCAGGAGCCGCGCACGGACTGAACCAGCGCCATCATCTTGGTGTCAATCGTCCGCTCCACTAGCTCCTGATTCGCAAGCGAGTTTGTAACCACGTCAAACATTTCAGTGACGCCGCTGTAGTCAAAAGCGTACTCATTGTTATTAATAATGTGATCGCGGAGGTAGCGCATAGGGTCATCCGTCCCTTTATGCTGCCAGTCACCGCGTTTGAAGAAGCGGTTGTAGTCATCCGTGAGCCACCATGTCTCGGATGTTTCGAAAACCTGACCCTCATCCCCGTTTTTATATGCACGACCCATCAGCTCGGAACCTGTCAGTTCATTGTCGTTCCGAATGGCGATCGCATCGCTGTTGCAGATGGAGTAAACGTATTCTTCTTCATTGCTCGCTGGATAACCAAGGACGTAGAGCAGATAAGAAATCGTGGCGTTATTCAGATGCCCGGTGCTGTAATCCAGATCTCTATCGATGCTCGAAGCCTTGCGCAGACGGAAGGTGCGATCTGCGGGAAGCTTCCAACGCAGAATTTTCATTTCCCCGGATTTTATCCGATTCCATGGGCTTCCCGCGCGACGGGATTCCGCCATGTAATACACATCGCTATCGCTCATGCCTTCATTGTGAATGCAGGTGGCGTTATAATAGTGATTGGATAGCTGCGGATACTTGTAACCGTATTTTGCAGTGGGGGCACCTAAAGGCTCCTGCGTATTCATGGCATCCCGATCGTATGCCGATATCACCACCCGGAGCCGACGAAGACTGTCGTTATTAAGCGGTCGATTATCCACCATCCACATCGCGGGTTGACCCGAGCCGAGCCGCGGAGCATTCGACGCACCACCCGCATTGGTGGTGGCAGTGACATAAAATTGTACGATCCGTTGGTCCACCCGATGTGCGTTAATGGTGGCCGCGTAATTTCCGTCTCCGACATGGGTCATATCCGTCGATGCCCATCCAGCGTTACCGTCGACGTTATCGGCTCGATGCCAGACGCGAACGCTCTGAATTGCATCGACTGAAACGACCCGCGCAGTGACCACCACATCCTGGTTGGAATTTGGAGTGGCGGGGGAGTGCAGGATCGAATCGACCTGAGGGGGGACCGGCGATGCAATCAACCGGGAGTTAGGTGTCCCCGGGGTTCCGAGATTATTCGGGACATCGATCAGAAATCCTTTTCCTAGGGTATGATCCCAAGTTGTTGCCACCACTCGCGGCAGACCCGCAAGCCAGCGAGCCTCGAAACTAATGGTATAGGTCTGATTGGCATTCAGACTCGAGCAATCGACGCTGCAATGGTTGCTCTTCTGATTTCCGCCGCCATCCGCGACGAGGTGAAAGACACCCGATCCATCGATCGTAGTTTGCGCGTGGGTTCCCTGGCAGAGCCATCCATCACCATCAGATCCATTCGTGCTGACTCTGTCCCTAGCTCCTGGTTTTAGAACGTTATTTCCACCGCCGTCCCGAAGTTGGATGTTTTTGAGATCTATCCGTGCATCTTGAAGCGCATAGATCATGAACTCTTTGTAGTTTGATGGATCTCCCAAATTGCCTAAGCTTCTTTGCGGAGCGTCGAAAATCTCCTGATAGGTCGCAGTGTGCGTGTAGGTTTTGAAAGTCGACTTTCCCGTTTCGTTGCTGGCCCTCCAGGCAGATGCCCGGTTGTTATCCAGCCCCGGATTTACCAGTTCCAAACTGCTTCCGCGGTTCGCGGTAAAATCAGGCCAGTCACCACCGCTGCCAAATTTCACTTCGTCCACCAGATTGCCGTAACTGTCCAGAAGGCGAATGACATCGCTGCTCTTTCTCAGGTTACCGGTCCAATCACCGACCACATTTGTGATTCCGTAAATGGACTGAATGTAGGCCTTGTTTGCCGCAATCACGAGATAACTCCCCGGACCCATTGTGATGGATGGAAAATCAAATTTTACACCGCCTCGAAGTGACCAACCCGTGAGATCTTGCGTAGAACTCCCGCTTTTGTTGGTAAGCTCGATGTATTCAGATTTGCCCTGCGCAGACAACGGTCCCGACATGATTTCGTTAATGACGATCCGGGTATTAGAGAAGTCGACCGTGTTCGCATCAGACGAAGAATACCATTCTGCATCCTGGCGGAAAAGTTGCCACTTGGGTTTGGCAGCCGGAAGTTTGGGCCACACTGCGTGCACATAGTCCCGACCGAGAAAACGCTCTAGCTTGGTGGCGGTGAAAACATTGAAGGCTGCGTCGGTGAAAAAGAGTTTGATCTCACCGGCCGCGTCGGTCGGCAACGCGCTGCTGAGCGTAAAGGTTGCTTTGGAGTTCGCATTCACCGAGCCCGAGAGCGTGCGGCGGTTGCTAGTGGAGAAACTCGACCTGTTACTAATATACATCCCGCTGATGTCCTGATTGCTGCCGCCAAAATTTTCGACTTCCACAGCAACAACTCCGCCCGTACCGAACTGCACCTTGCTCAACCGTAGACTTGCCCCAAGCTTGCTTGCACCCACGCCGGGAGCGGGAAGGGTAATGGTGGCTTTTGCCCCGAAAATCATGTCAGAACTTGTTCCTCCCGCATTGTGCACCTCTACGGCGAGAACGTTTGTCCCCGACACCAATCCCGTTGCCGCCGTGTTTGGAAACACATTAAATTCTTCAAAAGCATTGCCCATGGTTCCATCGGAAACTGGGCTGCCTGCGAGATGGCGAATCCGGCCAACGAGATTCCCATTCAAATAATAGGACGCTCCATCATCAACAAACTGATCAATGACGATCTTCGCGTTAGTGAGGGAACCCGTGTAATTAAAAGTTCTACGAAAGAGAAAAGTAGTCTTTCCATCGCCATTGGAACCCAATGGCTTGCGAATTTTGGTCTGATCGAGATCCGCATCAAATCCAAATAATGTTTGTCCTTCGCCCCATGCACCCGCGTCAAAGGCTGAAGTATTCCAGTTTGCGGGAAGAACTGCCGGATCTGCAGGCACATTGTATTTCCAGAGATCGTCATAGGTAATTACCTGAGTTGCCAGACCTGCTACACCGCTGCGGTTTGCCGAGCTCAATTTCCAGTTATAAGGATCATCTGGATCCGCGTTCTCGTTGATGATCTGCAAGGAATGCCCTGTTCCATCCGCGCCTACCGGCCAGCGACCATCGATATCATACTGGACTTCACACTGGCGTTTTCCGTTCTTGTCTTCGAGTTCGATTTTCCCGCCCTCATTGCTCAGGCTTCCCAACCAGGGACCAAAAACGCGCACGCCGGCACCAATCGAATATTCCGTCCGTGTCGTCGCTGCATCCTTCGAACTGATATAGATTTCCTCGCCCGGTTTCAGGAAATTGTTCTGTGCATTTCCAGCGAAAAAACCCTGCCCATATTGATCGAAAATATAGGACGTTTGCCCCTTCAATATCCAGCTTGCGATATCACGCGGAGTTCGGGAGATGTTCTTAACCTTGACGAACTCTGCGGAAGACCCGCCGGAGACTCCGGACGGATTATACATGATCTCGGTAATGATGACCTGCTCGGCATGGAGCAGGGGAGCAACAAGACCGCAAATGAGGGCGAGTAACGTTTGTTTGTGAGATTTCATTGGGGGAGGGGGATTCATCGGGGAGATGTCAGGCTGTTCAGGGTTTGGGAGCTACCTCAGCCCATTTGAGCGATCCTTCGATAAGCCGAAGGTGCACGAACGGGAGGGGGTGTCAGTCAGGGGGGTGAAGATTTCAACCACGATAGTCGTAAGCGCGGACCTCGCTATAGACACCATCGTATCCCCCGCTTTCACAAAGGGGTTCCGCCGTAGTAGCGCGAAGCGAGTTTGTTTTGGCATTTGAACGGGGGGAAGAGGACTGTTCAGGGGTTTCAGGGTGCGTTTCCCCTCGGAGGCGCGTGGCTATCTTTTTGCAGATCGCAATGCCGGGGGGGCATGGAAGTCGAAGGTAGTGCCTTTTAAAGATCCCGCCACCTACGCAAACGCGTGGTGGTGGTTTGGGACTGTCACTTGTGCTAAACAAATCCGCCGGTGCTAGCCCGCATTTCTCACACTTTTTTGTTTGAGCGAAAAGTTACGGTAAAACGCAAGCTGCCGGATAAAGACCGGCGAAGCCGGATACGAATGAGATGATGACTGTCTACTATTTTGGGGTAAACAACCCCTGATTTGAAACGCTGCTGCTGCGAGTCGCACGCGCTCCCCGCTAAAACCCCGCTGCCAGATTAGGGGCAGAGGATTTTGATCGGTGCGAAAATTAGGGAGCGAGCACCCGATAGATCCGGCTCATCGGCAGTGATGCAGCCGGAGTGTCATCCGTGAGTTCGGTCTTTTGTTTGCCCAGTTCGATATTCGTGACGGCGACAAAAGACGTCCCACCGCTCTCCAAAGTGGCGAAATTCCAAACCGTCGTTTCTTTGGTTGGGCCCAGCAGATCGCAATATTGTAGCCGGTAAGTATTGCCGACTACGGAATCGAACTTCAGAGCGCGTTTTCCGTTGCTGCGGATGCGGGTAATAGTCTCCACCCTTGAATTCGAATCATTCGGATTGGCGCCAAATTTTGCTTCCGCGGCGTCGGACATGCCATCGCGGTCAGTATCGATGTTTGGGTCCAGAGGTTCACCGCCGTCCGGATAAGTGGAGATGCGCACACCGTTGATGTAAGCGGCTTCGGTTCCATTTCCAGTGAAGGTGAAGACCACATCTCCGTCGGCGCCCGGGTCGATATTATCAAAGCGGAAAACCCGGCCTGCGGCGTTGTCACCGGTGATAATGCGAGTCGTGTCGTTGGCCACGCTGGTGGAAAAGAGGGTGGAGCCGGCCGAGCTGTTATTGGCAAAGCTGGAGTTATCGCTGATTTTCACGTCGGTCCATCGCGTGGTGTAAGCGGAAACTCCCCGGGAGCCGTAGATTGCCACACTATATCGTTTCGTCGCGCTCAGTCCGGACACCGTCATAGTCACCGAACCGCCGCTCCAGAAAGCTCTGGACTGCAAATCAACCCTATTGGTGAAAATGCTATGGGCATCTGAGCCAGACGCAGGCAACGCCGTAGTCACGATACCGGCGAGTGCAGGTGTAGTTCCGGTGGAAGAAAAGTCGAGTTCTGCCGTAAGCGCATTTCCGGTGGTGTGATCGATTAAATTCCCGGAAGCGGGTTGTCCGGCAACGGGGCCAATTTTGGTGATCTTGTCTTCCACCTGACCGCTCTCCCACGCGGTGTCGTTGTATGCGGTCCATGTGGCTTGAGGCGGGACGCCGTTGCTGATCGGACCGTAAGTGGTAAACGTGTTATTGTTGGCCATGGTCTGGTAGGTGCACTTCACCCAATTGTAACTGCGGTCAACTTTGGAAAAACGAACTTCATCGAGATCGACGTTTCCAGAAAAGACACTGCCCCATGCTTCGCGACCAAAAACGAGCGACCCATTGTTCGTGAGATTCAGCGCTTTGTTGGCACCGGCGCTTTTCCCGCGAACATATTCTCCGTTGATATATAACTTCTCGTGAATGGCATATTCGGTGGGGGTTCTGTCGAAGTTGGCAAATGCGCGTGTGACGATCGCGACGTGCTGCCATTGCCCGAGCGTAGATCCATGCGAGAACACGTGATCCTGGGGGATGTGGTGCACCGAGCGATAATTTCCGGAGCTGTTGACCCCCAGGGAAAATGAGCCGCCGTCGCTATTGGTTCCGTAGCTGACATCCGGCCCGCCCGGGCCATTGGAAGAGCGTTTCACCCATGCTTCCACGGTGTGGGAGAAATGATTGGGAACTGCGGACGAGTTGAACCAGTTAACGGTTCCATAATTTGCAGTACTGCTGCGCGCGCCGTCAAAATTCAAACCACCGGCAACCTTTCCAGCCGTGGTTTGTAATCCGTTGACGGCAGGGTTCAGTCCGATCGGACGCGAGGCCTTAGCGGTGGCATCATTCATATGCATGACGCCGCCCCAGTTGCCCCCGGACCAGGTCTGCCCATTGACGGAATCCGGATGGACTGCCGCCGTTGGGTTTCCCCAATAAGCGCGGATCCAAGTTTTGGGCTTCGGATTATGCCCCGGCCAATTGATGTCAAGATTGTAATAATAAAGGGATACGCTATCGAAGGAAGGGTTCCGCGGGTCAAAATTTTGAAATCTCAGGCTTTCAGGTTCAACCGAGCTCGGGACTTTACCCTGCGGAAACGTGGAGTTACCTCTTAACCAATCGGCCCAAAATAACGGGCCGTTGTAACTGCCCCTTACCGCGAACAGATAACCGTTCACGATTCTCGCATAAACGGGCACATCCGTATCGAGACTGCGACCGATTAGCATTCCGTCGGTATAGGTGGCCCAAATGGGATACCGCCATTCCTCCCCACCTTGCGAGGCAGGGCGGGGGTCGTACAGGGCGAGGTTCGAAACCGCGGGGCGTGGCATTCCCGAATCTTGGTTCAAATCGTTCCCCGACTTGAAAACGCGCTGGATCACATCGCCATTACGAGGCTCAAGAGCTTCGATGTAATGAACTCCGGCATACTGCTCGCCGTAAAAACGCGGGTCACCGGCGTAACTCCAGTTATGCAACCACTGACCCGGTCTGTAGGCTGTTGTGGCGTCGCCGACCAGCTCAGGAATCCGCACCCAGATATAGGAACTGCCGTTCGGATCCCATTTTTCGATTTCGTAAGCAAGCGCGACGCCATTGGCGTCCTCGAAGCGAAGATCCTGTCCGTTTGCGGCAAACTGGCTGTAACTGAAACCGGGGATGCTGGTGTTTAAAATGATGAGGGCCGGGAAATTGTTGAGCCGCTCCCATTCACCGTAATTAAAGGTGACCTTCATGTTGTGCTGCCACGCGTCGTATTGGCCCGCAATGCCTTTAATCGCAAGGGTGAGCCAGACCAATAGAACGGTTGAAACGCGAAGGAAGGATGAGGGACTAGGGAAGCGTCGGAAGAATGTTTTCATAAGGGGGGAACGAAAAACGCGGAAAAACGCGGGGGGGTTAAGCTCTTAGTTTACCTGCCCCGGCGGATGTCACAACCTGCGCGATCACGTGGGTAGGGATTTTCAGAATTTTGTTGCTCCGGGCCATAAACATTCCCCCGCTGATGTAGCGAGAGTCTGTTTACTCACGCGAAACGCCGCCCGTGCCGCAGCAAAAAGAACACCCGGCGCCCCGCCACGATCCCACTGGTGATTTCATCTGAGGCCGGGTCAAAGGGGGTTTCCCCACTCTCAGAACTCCTGACCTACCGGAAGTAAGGTGAGCCGATAAAATGGAAAACGAGGCGTAGGTTGGTTGGATTTTAGGAAAAGATTTTCTGTGTCGGATCTGTTCGCCAAGGGCGCAGCAGGCGGGAACTCAACTGGAGGCCTGCCTCCTCGGCAAAATCTCAAATTTCCAGTTCAGCTTATTTCCTCAATGTCTTTCCTCTCCAGGGTGAGATCAGGAGTTCTGAATCTATCAAACCAAGTGAGGTCAAGACGGGTAATGCGGAGGAAGTGCCACAAATAATTCCTCAATTGCAGTGGCAAGCAACTCCGATGAAGTTTTTCTAAAAAGCCATCCCGTATGCGTTTGGACGGCAGCCAGCCGATTAAAGGCAGGACATTATTAACAGTTCCGCAAATCGCTTGCTGGGCGTCGGTGTGGAGGTAGGTGAATGAGGCGTATTTTTCCTGCGTCTTTTGGTCGGGCAGTGGATAGCGCATGATGGCCTCTTTGGTGACTTCTGGCAGTGCGATGTCTTTAGCCATGTCGTCCAAGTCAGATCGGTCGTTTTGTCGCATGAGGAAGAACTGACGGCCGTTACCGAATACTGCGGAGCGGATGCGGCTTTCTTTGAAGCGGGCATATTGATGCACGATGGAAATGTTCCAGCAGTTGAATTTACGGAGCTGGGCGTAGCTCTCTTTTACAATTTGTTCGCCGCCGGGGATGTCGACGATTCGAGTGTTGGAGCGGGAGGGTTCAGCGCAAGCAGCCGACGTGCTTTCTACCCTGCGCGATCTGCGCGTGAAGCCGGTGGAGTAGGTGTCCAAAAAGATTAGGCGTAATCGGCGGCATAAGCGTCTGCGTTTAGTGGCTTAGATGACTCAGCCACTGCTCTCGTTTTTGCAGCAACGCGAAGAGCTACTTTAGCTTAAAATTCCTGCGAAGGAATGTCGGTACATCGAGGTCCTGACCATCGACGATCGTCGGCTCGCTTTTCTCAAAACGGCCACGGTTTACTTGCTCAAATTGCATTTGCTCGGCCCTTTCCCCTTTTTTGGAAGTTGCTGCTGGTGTGGCATTCAGGGTTTCACGCGCAGGTTGTTCAGTTTGATCGGCCGCTACACGGAGCGTACCTGATTCTCTTGGCTTACGCGCTGGTTTGTCGAAGGCAACGGTTGCAGCTTCCAAGGCAAATTCAGCGGCGCTAATAATGTGACCGATTGGGTGCTCTTCGCCTGCGGGTTCTGAGCGAAATGCTTTTACGGGAAGTACAGGTTGCTCGAGCTCGGGTTCTGGCACCGACATGACTACAGGCTCTTCATTGACGACAAGTAATTCCTCAATCTCCTGTTCCGGCTCTGCTACGATTTCTTCGGAGGTGACTTCGGATTCATATTCCGGCTCTGGGATATACTCTTCAACTGGCTCTGGATCCGGTGGCGGCGGAGGTGCTGCAACTGCCACCGGTGTCGCTGTCTGAACGCGCTCTACGCGCCTGACTACCGGTGCTGGAGCTGGAGCCTCTACGACGACATCTCCCAAGGCGCTGATCACGGTGAAGGACAGACGTCTTTCCAGTTTGGGATTCACGGAAAGTCCAAAGTGGATGTTGCTGGCGTCGCTGACGTAACGCTTAAACTCATCCATCAAGATAGTGACCTCGTTGAGTGTGAGATCGTTTCCTCCAGACACACAGACCATCACATCCTTTGCGTCCGCTAGCATGCGCCCTCTGTCCATGAGCGGGCTTTTCATTGCCTGTTCCAGTGCTTCATGTGCGCGATTGCCGCCTTCACTTTCGCCGTGTCCAAAAATACAACCGCCGTCACGATTGCGTAAGGTGGCGACCAGCTCGTCCAATCCTACGCCAATCAATCCCTTGCGCTGCACAAGCCCGGCCAGCACACGGATGCTCTGGCTGAGCATTTGATCAGCGGCAATAAAAGCCTGTTGGATTCCTGCGGTGTGTTCCGCGAGTTCCCCGAGCCTGTCATTTGGAAAACAAATCACGGCATCCGCTGCCGCACGAATTTCCGCCAGTGCTTCTGCTGCCTGCGCGGAACGTCGGCGTCCTTCAAATTCAAAAGGCAGCGTCACGAACGCCACCACCGTGGCGCCTGCACGTTTTGCCAGCCTGACAACTGCCGGTGAAGCCCCCGAGCCGGTTCCGCCGCCAAGCCCCACACAGACATACACCATGTTCGCACCTTCGAGTGCCGCTTCGACATCACCCGCCGCTTCCTCGACTGCGGAATATCCCACATCCGGGTCGCCGCCTGCGCCAAGTCCGCGCGTGGTGCTTTTTCCAAGATGAATCTTATGTGGAGCCACGCTGCCGATAAGCGACTGCACATCGGTATTCAATGCGAAGACATCGCCTTCATCGAATCCATCTAAAACGAGGCGATCCACGGCATTGCTGCCTGCACCGCCAATGCCCAGAACCTTGATGGTGAGCCGCGGGGGATTTTGACGGGAGAGTTCAATCATGGCGGTGGGAGTGATCGAGTTTTAAGTATTAAGTTTTTAGTGAAGGCAGTGCGTAATCAGCGTCTGTCGCTTCGATCAACTATCACCTCTCAACCATCAACTGGCATTTGAGGGAGTAAGATAAGGACAAAGATTACATTTCATCGTGTGAATTTTATCGGTTATTAAAACATGCCGAAGGTAAGAATCTTCTTCAGCTTTGTGAAAATCCCCGTGTCTTCATCCTCATAAGTTGCTTGGGCATACTTGGTGAGGCCGATCGCAGTGGAGTATTGAGGGTTTTCAAACGCGCTGGTGATTCCTGATACATTTTGCGCCCGGCACAAGTGCGCCGGAATCCCAAAGACATCTTCTGCGATGGTTTTGATTCCCTTCATTTGCGAGGTCCCTCCGGTGAGAATCATGCCAGCGCCTAGGAAATCGAGGTAGTTTTGGTGCTGGATTTGTCGCTTCAGCAGTTCGAACGTCTCCCTGATTCTCATGTGGATGATCGTGTTCAATGTCTCCCTTTCAATGTCCTTTCCGGCAAAACCGTGATCGTCGCGAATGGAGATTTTTTGTCCCGGCACGCTCTCTCCTAGAATACAGCTTCCTTCCTCCACCTTGAGTTGCTCGGCTTTTGCCATGGGAATGCGCAGGCCCAGCGAAAGATCATTCGTGATGTGATCGCCCCCCAGTGCCAGCACGCCACTTTGTTTCACCGCGCCGTCCACATAGATCATGTAGCCGGTCGTGCCACCGCCGATATCCACCATCAATGAGCCATACTGTTTCTGGTTGGGATCTAGGACGACTTGGGCGGCGGCGAAGGGATTAAACACGATGTCATCCACTTCGAGATCGAGATCTTTGACGCATTGGATCGAGTTACGAATGCGGTTTCCCACGCCATGAATGATGTGGTAGTCGGCTTCCAGTTTCCTGCCATAAAGACCGATTGGGTTTAGCACGCCCTCCTGTCCATCCACATAGTAGTGCTGAAGGATGGTGTGCAAAAACATGTTCTGCGAAGGGATCGGTGCGCTGCGTGCGACGGTCTGCACCGCGTCGAGATCGCTGTCTTCGATCATGTCGCGATCCTCGGGAAGGGTGAATGTGCCGCGATTGTTAAACCCGCAGATATGAGCACCGCTGACTCCGAGAAAGACACTCTTGATCATGACATCGCTTTTTTCTTCGGCGTCTGCCAGCGATTCACGCACACATTTTCCGCAGGTCTCCGGATCTACGATTTCACCTTTTCTCACACCACGCGACGGGGCCTCGCCCACGCCAAGAATCTTGACGGTGCCATCGCGGCCAAGCTCTGCGACAACCGTGCAAACTTTGGACGTTCCTATTTCAAGACCGACGACGATGTTATCTTTAGGCATTCTCTCGAAATGGTTTTTTGACTACGCGTGGTGGTGGAATTTTTCTGTGCGATTCATTTCTATCCCGAGTGGATGGGCTTCGTGTTCCGGGTTTGGCTCGCTCAGGTTTTGTATCGGGTAGTTTGATGACCTGTGCCTTTGGAATCTCAGACATCTCCAAATCAGTCACCGGTGTAGCAGCGGCAAACACTACCGGAACATTGCGTTCAAGCATGAGGTTAATCGACTCGATTTGCTGATCCATTTTAGCTGCCTGCTGAAGCACAAGATCAAGGCGTGATAGTTGCGCCGGTATATCATCTAGCCCAATCGTAATCTTCCTCCGGCTCTGATCCGATGCGATCACGCAATAGCCTTTGGAGACATCGATGCTGATAAACTTCACGCTGGAATTTTCTGAAGTAATGCGCAGTAGCTCAAGCGCTGCCAGCATCTCAACATTGCGGACGGGGCTCCCTGCCACCAAGTCGCCGATTTCCACGCCATGAATCACGGGTAACACTTCATGCTCGGGAAGGATACGCCTCGGCTTGAAAACAAGACCACTCGCATCCAGCAGATAGCTGCTTTCTGAGTTGAGTGGATCATTCTGATTGCGGATCAGCCATGCAATCGGTCGGCGTTCGGTTACCTGAATTTCAATCTTGTTCGGGAGATAGCGGCGCATCACCACCTCGTCCACCTGCGGCAGCTTCCGAAGCGCTCCACACGATTGATCCAGACTATAGGAGAAAATATTGCGACCACTTTGGAGTCCGGCCGCGCCCAATGCCTGCTCCCGACTGAGGGTTCCGTCAGTCGTGTAGGTGATTTCCTTTAAATAATAGTCGGGATTTTCCCAAAAGAGTGTTCTCCACCCACGCGTGCCGCCGATATACAATCCAGCGCAAATCCCCACAAAAAAGAGGAGTTTGAAGGTGAGGCGGACGGTTTTCATCAAAGCCGCTGTCCGTTCTTTTCCGCCGCGATTGCTGACGTCTATAAAGTACTGCATCCGGCGCTGTCGCGAACTACTGAGCCGTGTATTGCGTTGAGTGGTGCGCTTCATGGTTTTGGAAATCTGCGGAGTGAAAGTTCGATGATCCGTCTGCACAACTCCGGGTAGGTGATGCCGACGACTGCGGCGGCTTCAGGCAGGAGCGAAGATGGCGTCATGCCGGGAATAGTATTGATTTCGAGGACGAATGGTTCCCCGGCTTCGGACAGCAAAATATCTACACGGGAGTACACCTCAAGATCGAGCGCTTTATGAGCGGAAAGTGCAATATTTTGAACGAGTTGCGTGGTCTCTTCGCTCAATGGTGCAGGGCAAAAATGATCCGCTCCCGCAGCGCCCACTGAAAGAAAGGGATATTTGTTTTCGAAATTATAAAAACCTTTGAGTGCACGGATCTCGATCACCGGCAGCGTCATGTCGCCGACCACCCCCACCGTCAATTCTTTGCCCGAAACATACTGCTCCACCAAAAGCTCGTTTCCAAATTTCCGCGCTTCGTTCAATGAGCTGGGAAGTTCATCCCCGGTTTTGACAATATAGATGCCGACACTGCTGCCTTCCTTCGGTGCTTTGATGACGAACGGAGGCTGCATGGACGGGAGCTCGCTTCCGTGAATGATTTCAAAGCTGGCTGTAGGGACGCTCCGTTCCTTGAGACGCTTTTTCGTCTCGATCTTGTCTATTGCGAGCTCGCTGCCTTTCACGCCTTCGCCGGTGTATGAAACACCACGCGATTCAAGAATCCGCTGCACCTGACCGTCTTCACCGAATGTTCCATGGATGACGTTGAAGGCGATTTCCGTGTCATCAGGCAGGTCAAAGTCTGGGCCGGTTACATCAACCGCAAAAGCACGCGCGCCGAGCGACAATAGTGCATCTAAAACACCCTCCCCGGATTTGAGCGAAACCTTCCGCTCCGAGCCTGGTCCGCCCATCAGCACGGCGATTCTTTTGTTGGTAATATCCAGTGTCATGAAATTTTTTCCTCTCCGATGATTTGCACTTCAGTATGGAGATCGATTCCGCGTTCGCGTTTTACGACCTCCTTTACGTGTTCGATCAGTTCGATGACATCCGCAGCAGTAGCGCCGCCGTCGTTTACGATAAAATTGCCATGCACCCCGGAGACCCGGGCCTTACCGCGCACGGTTTCTTTGAGTCCCAGTTCATCGATTAGCTTTCCGGCTCCGTATGGCTCCGGGTTTTTAAAAATGCAGCCTGCACTTGATTCACGAGGTTGGGATGAGCGCCGTTTTTGCATGCTGACTTCCATCTGCTGTGCAATCTCCGCAGGTGTCGCCGGATTTCCAAAGAATGTAGCGGAGACGGCGTAATTGCCGCGCAGCGTTGCGGCATCACGGTAATGCACATCCATTTCAGACGGCACGCGTGTGTGAAACTCGCCTTGCTTGTCCACAAAGCGCACGCTGACGACCTGACGGAAAGTCTCTCCACCCATCGCGCCAGCGTTCATACGAAGCGCTCCGCCTACATTGCCCGGGATTCCTTCAAACCACTCAAAGCCACCGATCTGGGCATCGCGCGCGGCTATGGCGAGATCGCGTTGACGCACTCCCGATCCAGCGGTGATATGCCCTTCATGAACTTCGAGCTTCTTGAATTCCCCGCGAGACAGGCAAGCGACTACGCCGCGAATCCCACCGTCGCGAATCAGCAGATTCGAGCCCCGTCCCATTACGAAAAGTGGGATGTTGTTTTCCGTCGTGAATTTCACCAGACGCGCAAATCCCTCCTCCGTTTCGGGCTCCACCCAAAACTGGGCGGGACCTCCAATCCTCATCGTCGTGTGTTTTCCCATCGGCTCATACAGCTTCGCGGCACCATGTCCCATCACGTCCAGAATCTGATCGAATGTCTCTAGGTCGGCTGCCAGGCGCGCCGCCTGTTCATGAATATTACCTGCACCTAAACTCAAAATCAGATCACCCTTTTCGATTCCGCGTCCCATTTCCCAGGGGATTAATTCGCGCCTTGGCTGATAAAAGACGTCTTCCTGTCCTGTCTGGTGCGCGATTGCATCCACAATGGTCTGACCGCTCACGCCCTCTATCGGCGTCTCGCTTGCTGGATAAATTTCTGTGAGATACAAAACATCTGCATCTTCAAAGGCCCGGCCAAAATCATCTTTAAGCGCCAGAGTGCGCGTGTAGCGATGTGGTTGAAACATGGCCAACACGCGTTTTCTGCCGGTGCCGCGTGCGGTTGCCAGTGTTGCGCGGATTTCGCTTGGGTGATGTCCGTAGTCGTCCACCACCATAAAGCGCTCGCTGCGATATTTGATTTCAAACCGACGTTTAGCTCCACGAAACGATTCCATTGCTGTCTCGATATGTTGAAAGGGAACTCCGAGCTCCGTTGCAAGCGCGATGACTGCGGTCGCATTACTTACATTATGACGGCCGGGAACATTTAGCGTGATTGCGCCGAGCACTTCCCCCGCTTTCAATACCACAAAGTGCGACTGGAAATCCTTCACGTGCACATCCTCGAAACGATAGGTTGCTGACGGAGACTCACCATAGGAAACAGCACCTGGATGATCTTTGCAAAGACGCGTGGCATTCAAATCATCCGTACAATAAATGACTCTGCCTTTTGTCTGGGAAAGCAGGACGTTAAACGCCGCCTCAATCGCAGCCAGATCTTTGTAATGATCCAAATGCTCCTCCTCGATATTCAGGATGACTGCATGTTCGGGATGATAATTAACAATGGTGCCATCGCTTTCGTCTGCTTCCGCGACAAACCAGTCGCCTTCATCCCAGCAGGCGTTGGTGCCAAGAATCGGGATTTCCGCGCCGACATAATGACAGGGCTTTAGCCCACCTGTCCGCAGGACATGCGCCGCCATGGAACTGGTAGTCGTCTTGCCGTGCATGCCGGCAATGGTGATGCCCTTCTTGCACATCATCAGCGCGGCGAGTGCATCCGCCCGCCGCACTAGCACGCGTTTGTGTGTTTTCGCCGCATCGTAATCAGGATGTCCTGGCTTGATGGCCGATGAGTAAATAACCACTTCCGCCGTCCCCACTTTTTCCGGATTGGAGTCGCGATGAAAATCGAGTCCGAGATTTCCGAGACGCTCCGTCTCGATGGTGCTCACCTTGTCCGAGCCGCTGACATGATGCCCCAGCGCAAGACACAAACCCGCAATCCCGCTCATGCCAGAGCCGGCCACCCCGATCAGGTGAATACGGCGTCCTCCTGTGCGCAGAAGTTTGGAGAGTTCGACAGGTTTCATGGCGTGACGGATTTTAATACGATTTCGGCAACACGTCTGGCGGCATCATCGTGGGCAAGCGCACGGCATTGCTGTGTCATCGCGGGAAGCTGGTCGATTAGCCGGTTCACTTTCTCGAGAATCACCTCCGGCGAAGCTTCACTTTCCTTCACTAGAAATGCCGCTCCGCTGCGTTCAAATATCCGGGCGTTTGCAGTCTGGTGATCATCCGCCGCGAATGGGTAGGGGATCAGAATGGAGGGTAGTCCCACGTGGGAAAGTTCCGCGAGAGTGGCGGCTCCGCTGCGGGCGATTACAAAATCCGAGGCACTGTATGCCTCCTCCATGCGTGAGCAAAATGCGGCTACATATGTTGTCGCGCCTTCCCGTTCATAAGCCGCTTTTAGGGATGCTTCGTCGTTCTTTCCAGTCAGGTGGATGAATTGCAGTCCCAGCTTCACCAGCTGTGGTAGCGTCTTTTCCATGACGGAATTGATTCCGTGCGCGCCCTGACTGCCGCCCATGACTAGAAGAGTCTTTTTGTCCGGCATCAGTCCGAGCGCTGATCTTGCCTCGGTTTTATCCAGTGGTTTTAGGAACCCGGTGCGGATGGGTGTTCCGGTTACTTCACACTGCGCGTTTGGAAAGTAATTTGCGCATTCCTTGAATCCCAACAGCACCTTGGAGACATAACGGGCGTTCAATTTATTGGCTCGTCCGGGAATCGCGTTGGAGTCGTGAACAAACGTCGGCAACTTGCGCGACCTGCCTGCCAGAATCGGTGCGGTGGAGGTAAATCCCCCCATTCCAAGCACGGCTGCAGGCTGAAACTGACGGTAGAGTTTTTTCACATGACGCAGTGCCTTCCAAAATCTCAGCGCGAAGGTGATGATCGCCGGTGAGAACAGCTTTGGCATTCCCATTCCCGCGATTTTTTCAATTTGAAATCCGCTCACTCCTTTCGTTGCCACGGCGTCGATCTCCTTTTCAGAAACCAGCAGCATCACTTCATGCCCGCCAGCAATGAGAATTTCACCTACTGCGAGTCCTGGGAAAAGATGCCCGCCCGTTCCGCCAGCTGCGATGATAAATTTCATACAGTGCGTGCAGGGTTGTTAATTGAGGTGAGGAGGATTTGCATGACTAGATGCGCGGGGTCCTCCGGTGTTTGATTTTCGCCTGCAAGCGCACTCCATCCGGGTCGCTCTTTTCGCCAAATCCACGAATATAGATGCTGATGAGAATGCCGACGATGCCGAGCGATAGCGCTAGATTGGAACCGCCGTAGCTGATGAATGGAAGGGGAAGTCCTTTGTTCGGGAGCAGCATGGTGGTGACGCCAATGTTCACAATCGCCTGCAAGGTAAGTAGTGAGACCAAGCCGAATCCGAGCAGCGCCCCAAAGCGGTCTTGTGACCGCAGCGCGATCACTGCACCGGCCAACAGCACGAGGAGAAAGCACACATTGATGAGGAGCGTAAACAGCAGCCCCATTTCTTCACCCACCATGGGGAAAATAAAATCGGTGTGCGCATATGGAAGGTAGGCAAACTTTTGTTTTCCCTGACCTAGTCCGAGCCCATGAATGCCCCCGGATGCAAACGCGATCAATCCCTGCATCTGCTGATAGGCATCATCCGCGTATTTTTCCGGCTGCATAAATGCGAGAAAACGTCCGGTCCGTTCCGGCACAAAACGAATCGCGGCGGCAAGCCCAAGCGCTCCGGCTCCGGCTAGTGCTATTAAATACGGCATCCTGGTGCCTGCCACAAACATCATGATCAATGTGGTTCCGCCAATGAGCGCCGAAGTTCCAAGATCAACTTCGGGGGCAATCAGGGCGACAATAAAGCCAGCACCCATCAAAGGAATCATAAAGCCTTTCTTGAAACTGAGTGGGTCCGATTCCTTGCGTGCAAACCACCACGCCAGCGCCACGACTACTGCAATTTTACCCAGCTCGGACGGCTGCAAAGTTTGTCCTCCAAAACGGATCCAGCGATGGGAACCATTCAGCTTGGCGCCGATGCCTGGGATGAAGCAGGCAACCAGCAGGACCGCTGCGCCTATATAGAGAAGCCACCAGCCTTTTTGCAGATAACGATAGTCCAGTGCTGCCATTATTACGCAGAGCAACATGCCAACTCCCAACCACAGAAGCTGGCGTTTCAGGTAATAGTTTGGATCACCTTTGTTATCCTGCGCAAATGCTCCGGTGCTCGTCAGCATGACGATTCCCATCGACAGCAAAATCACGACAGCAAGAACCAGCACAAAAACACTCCAGAATACAAATTTGCGCTGCATTGCTGCGGGGAAAGGCTGCTATCCTTGTTTGTTGGGCACTTTCAGTTTCGCTCCAGGCTGAAGTTTTTTGGGATCCTTGATGTTGTTGAGCTTTCTCAATTCATCGTAGGAGACGCCAAGGTCACGCGCGATTTGCACGGGGTTGTCTCCCTTTTGAACCACGTAAACATCATGTCCTGAGGTTGGTGCTTTAGCTGTTTCAGTCACTGCTTTTTTTACAGGAATCGCTTTTGCAGCTGTGGTTTTCTTGTCTGGAATATCCAGCTTTCTGCCGATCTTGAGCATCTCATCTCCCTTGATCGCGTTGGTGGCTGCGAGCTCGGAGGTGGTCACTCCATACGCCATAGCAATCTTCGTCAGGTTTTCTCCGGACTTCACAGTGTGCACACGACCAGCGGTGTGCTCGGTCGTTGTTGCGACAGGAGCCGGACGGGCGTCTTCGGCCGAAGGTGGCGGCAGACTCGATTTCGGATCCGACGCTGCTGGCGTCAGTGCTGCAATCGGTTTTGGCGGGGTTTCGAGCTGCGACTGGGGCTGAGGCTCAGGGATGGATGCCACAGAAGTGCTTTCCGTGATTACAGCTGTCGCGGCCGACGCACTGCTCTTTCGGTTTTCCTTGATGCGGGTAAACGCAATCACGCCGACTACAGCCACGACATGTAGAAGAAGCACGACAATGAAGGCGCTCGACAGTCGGGTGCTGCCGTCATCCTCATCGTCATAGGCGTTCATCGCTGGGCGCGCTGTGGAGGCGTTCATTCTCTTCGTGCGAACGAAGAACTTTCTGAATCGCTGGAGTTGTTTTTTCATGGTTGGGTGGTTGTTAGGCTGTGGACTAGATTGCGAAATTGGTTGCCGCGGTCGGCGTAGTTTTTAAACATGTCAAACGAGGAGGTGCCGGGGCTGAATAGAACGATGTCGCCAGGCTTTGCTTCGCGTTGTGCGGTATGAACCGCTTTCTCAAGCGAACGGCCGGCGTTGTGACAGGGAAGACGATTTTTCCAGAGTGCCTCAATGCGATCTGCAAGCTCTCCCATCAACACCGCAGTCCGGCATTTTTCCGTCACGCATTCGGTGATACTGTCAAATTCAAAACCCTTGTCCTTGCCTCCTGCGATCAACACCACCGGCCGTGTTTCTCCAGTGAGCGCCTTCTCAAGCGAATCCAGATTGGTCGCTTTGGAGTCATTCACATAGTCCACGCCATCCAGTGTGCGCACCAGTTCGCAGCGGTGCGGCAGCGCTTTGTATGCGCAGAGTGACGCCCGCATTGCTTCCGGATCCAGACCACACGCGACACCTACGCCCATTGTCGCCATGAGATTCTCTGCGTTGTGTGAACCGCGTAGATTAGTATCTGCCATCGCGAGAACCGGCTTGCCGAGGTAATGAATCACTCCGTCGCGCAGCTCAAAATCGCCGCCTGGCGCATACGCGCTGAAAGTGATTTTCTTCGCCTTTAAAGACGGGAGCTTGTCGCGCAGATTCACCACCGCCCAGTCATCGGAAGTCTGGTTCTCAAAAATCCGGACCTTCGCCTGATAGTAAGACTCTATGTCGGGATAACGATCCAGATGATCGGGAGCGAACCCAAGCCAGACGGCAATGTGCGGACGAAAAGTCTCGATTTCTTCCAGCTGGAAGCTGCTGATTTCAATCGTCATCACATCCAGGTTTCTGCCTTCGATCACCTTAGCGGCGAAGGCAGGACCGATGTTTCCGCACGCAACCGTCTTAACTCCACAGGTATTCAGCATGGTTTCCACAAGCTGTGTGGTGGTGGTTTTGCCGTTGGTCCCAGTAATTCCCACGACTGGCTTTCCGCACAGTGCGAATGAAACTTCGAGTTCGCCTGTCAGTTTGATGCCCTTGCTGAGAATGTTCTGTACGAGTGCAACTTTCGGATCAATCCCCGGACTCAAAACAGCAAAGTCGTAACTGCTGGAATCTGAGTTCGCCGCAGTTCCAGTGATCGTCTTGATGCCGTCCCCTTCAAGCTCCGAGACGGTCTTCGCAAGCGCGGAGGAATCGCCGCTATCGAGGACGGTGACATGTGCGCCCAACTCACGCAGCAGCTTCGCGGCACTGCGTCCGCTTTCGCCCAATCCTAAAACTGCAATGTGTTTGTTGCGCACTTCCATGGTTATCTGAGCTTGAGGGTTGCGAGTCCGAGGAGTCCGCAAATGATGGACAGAATCCAAAACCGCACGACAACGGTTGTCTCTTTCCAGCCGGATAATTCAAAGTGATGGTGCAATGGAGCCATGCGAAAAACGCGACGTCCTTCGCCATACTTCCGCTTGGTGTATTTAAAATAGAAACGCTGGATCAGAACCGAAGCCGCCTCGGCGACGAATACGAAACCGACGATCAACAGCAGTAACTCCTGCTTGGTGCAAATTGCTACGGCACCGATTGCGCCACCGATTGCGAGTGAGCCCGTGTCACCCATAAACATCTTAGCGGGATGTGCGTTAAACCAAAGAAAGCCGAGCGACGCGCCTGCCAGCGCCATGCAAAAGACCGTGAGTTCGCCTGCTTGTGAATAGAAGGGTACCTGCAAGTAATCTGAGATCACAAAGTTGCCCGCGATATATGCGAGAATCGCATACGCGGCGGTCACGGTCAGTGTGCAACCTGTTGCGAGCCCGTCCAGACCATCGGTGAGATTTACCGCATTCGAAGTCCCCATGATGATCCCGGCAAAGAAAAGGAATGTTACCACCCAGCCCATGTTGGGAATGAGCATATTTTTGTAGAAGGGCACATACAGCGCCTGTGCCTGGATTTGCAACGCAGGGTCTGTGAGGAAAAACACCGTGACGGAAATCGCCATTACCAGCTGCACGGCAAGTTTCGTCCGCTCCCGCACACCGTTAGAACTTTTCTTGGAAACTTTGAGGTAATCGTCTGCAAAACCGAGAGCGCCTCCGGTGATCATGACGCCCAGCACGAGCCAGACGAATGAATTGGTCGGTCGCGCCCAAAGCAGTGTCGATACCACCGTCGCTCCCAGCAGCAAAACTCCGCCCATTGTAGGAGTCCCCGCTTTTTTGCCATGGGTTTCATACAGTTTGTGCACTTCCTCGGCGCTGCGGATTGGCTGGCCCAGCTTGAGTGATAACAGTTTTTGAATGGTAAAATTGCCAAGTAACAGCGCGAGAAGGAAAGCTGTCATTGCGGCAAACACCGCACGGAAAGTGATGTATTGAAAGACGTTGAACGGCTTAAAGAAGTCACCACCCATCGTCTCGCTCAAGTTGTGCAAATAGTAGAGCATTACACCTTCCCTCCTTCCAGCGCCTGAATGATCTGTTCCATTTTTGCGGACCGACTGCCTTTTACCAGTATGGCGTCGCCTGCTTTCGCAAGCGTGAGTAGGAGTTCACTGGCCTCGTCATTGGTTTTTACACAGGTCACTTTGGATGCTCCCGCCTGCACTGCGCTGTCTGCAATCCATTCCGCTTCCTGTCCGACGGCTACAAGGTGCGTGATTTTCTCGCGTCCGGCGATTTCACCGACGCGGCGATGTCCGGTTTCCGCCTCGACTCCAAGCTCGCCCATGCGTCCGAGCACTGCAAAGCGTCGTCCCGTTACCGGCATGCGTGCGAGCGTTATAATCGCCGCCGACATACTGTCTGGATTGGCGTTGTAAGTATCGTCGAGAATCTGAATACCGCGGACTTCCTTTTGAGTGAGACGTCCTTTGGTAAGCTGGTTTTGATTCAGCCCGCCCACGCATTCTTCCAAAGTCATCCCGAGCGCGATTCCGCACGCAACAGCGAGTAGTGCATTGCGCACCATATGTTCCCCGAGCATTGGAATCTGCGCGGGAACGCTCCGTCCGTTTGCATGCAGTGTAAATTTCATTCCACTTGCAAGCTGCTCGACATTCGTTGCCCGAACATCGCCTGCATCAAAACCAACAGTCACCACTTTCGCCGAAGTGCGACTCGCGATGCTGGAGGTAAACTCGTCTTCTGCATTGAGAATGACCACGCCCGAAGCGTCAACCGCCTCCGCGAGCATTCCTTTTTCCAGCGCGATCGCCTCGCGTGTTTTCATGAACTCGATATGCGCGACGCCAACATTGGTGATGATCGCAATGTCCGGCCTGGCGAGCGAGGCAAGCGGAGCGATCTCACCCGGATGATTCATCCCGATCTCTGCGATCTGCACCTGGTGGGAGGCATTGGCGCGCAGGAGGGTGAGCGGCAGCCCGATATGATTGTTAAAATTACCTTCCGTCTTGCAGACCTTAAAGCGCTGCCCGAGCAAGGCGGCCGTCATGTCTTTGGTCGAAGTCTTGCCATTGCTCCCAGTCACGCAAACCATCTTGAGTGCCAGGCTGCGACGGTAACCGCCCGCCAGTGATTGCAGCCCCTTCAAAGTATCGCCGAGCAGGACAGCGTTTGCATTTCCGGCAGGCATTCCATTTTGCGAATCCACCATCACTGCGGCAGCGCCGGACTTGTAAACGGTCTCCAGAAATTGATGCCCGTCGAATTTGTCGCCGCGCAGGGCAATGAAAAGATCGCCCGTTTTAATGGAACGCGAGTCCGTGGAAACCCCGCTAATCATGCAGGAAGCATCACCGCCAGTCTGTCCGTCAGCCCACCTTGCAACTTGTTGAAGCGAGGTTGGACTCATTATTTCCAGCCTCCCTTCTGTGCGGACTGATTATCCGACTCGCGCGGTGCACTGACCGCACTGGCTGCAATAGCGGCGTCGTCGAAAGGTACGGTGTGATCTGCAAACTCCTGATAAGTTTCGTGACCCTTGCCTGCAAGCAGCACGATGTCGCGATTGGATGCCATGGCGACGGCTTTGAAAATTGCCTCGCGCCGGTCGAGGATGATTTCAGGAATGAGGCGGCGGAATCCGGGCTTGATGTCTTCAATAATCGCGAGGGGGTCTTCCTTTCGCGGATTGTCGCTGGTGACAATGGCGTAGTCCGCGAGAGAATCCACGGCCGCTGCCATGCGTGGACGCTTAGTCTTGTCACGATTGCCGCCGCAGCCAAACAGCACGATCAAACGTGCGGGCTCCAACTCGCGCAGCGTTTTCATGACATTGATCAGTGCATCGTCCGTGTGGGCGTAATCCACAAACACCCGGAAAGGACGTTTCCCTGGAACCGCCTGCAAACGACCGGGGACGGCGGGTGCCGCCGCGAGCGCTTTTACTGAGGTCCGCACATTCACTCCAAGCACATGGGCAGCGGCAATTGCAGCGAGCGAGTTGTATACGTTAAAATTTCCATACAAAGGCAGACGCACCAGATAGCTCTTGCCGAGCGCGTCGAGCTGATAGGAAGTGCCTGAAAAATCCATCTTCAGCTGGCTTGCTCGGAAGTCGGATCGAAGACCCAAGCCATATGTAATCACCGGCATGTTGGCGCTCGAAATATCGCGTCCAAAGCGCTCCGCCAGCTTTACGCCGAAACGGTCGTCGATGTTGATTACTGCCTTTGCTGTTTTCTTTTTCTGATCGCGCGCATGGGCGAAAAACAGGGCCTTCGCCTCAAAGTATGCCTCCATAGAACCGTGAAAATCGAGATGATCCTGCGTGAGGTTGGTGAAAACCGCCGCGTCAAATTCCGTCCCGCGAACGCGTTCCTGAATCATTGCGTGCGAACTCACTTCCATCGCGCAGCTTTTACATCCATCCGAACGCATCTGCCAGAAAAGCTCCTGCACATCCAACGCCTCGGGTGTCGTGCGGGATGCGGGAATCACGCGGTCTCCTACAATATAACTGACCGTCCCGATCAACCCGCAGCGCATCATCGCGTCATCCATGATGTGCTTGATCAAAAATGCCGTCGTGGTTTTGCCGTTCGTGCCGGTCACGCCTGCGATTTTCAGCGCGTGCGATGCATTGCGGTAAAAGGCCGCGCCAAGATCTCCAAGCGCCTGACGCGCATTGGTCACTTCGATGTGTGCGGCCTTGGTTGCAAACTCCTTTTGCTCACTAACCACTGCGACCGCACCTTTCTCGACGGCAGCTTCAATAAACTGCGCTCCGTCCACCTTGTCGCCTTTCATGGCAACAAAAAGGGAACCTTCAGTCACGCGACGCGAGTCGTAACAAATCCCGGTGATATCGCGATCCAGGGAGCCGGTCACTGAGACCGGAACGATGGATTTTACGAGCGCATCAAGCTTCATGGATTGCGCCCTCCCTTCGTCGTAGCGACCTGCTGAATATTTGCGTCATCCATCAAAGCCGGGTCGGGTTCCAATCCCAAGTATTTGGCAGCACGGGCGCCGATCTTTGCAAACACCGGTGCTGCGGTGATGCCGCCCACATCCTCGTTGGATGGAAGATGCGTTTCATCAAAAACGACGATGCAGGCAATCTTCGGGGCTTCCGCAGGAAAGAATCCTACAAAGGAAGTGACGTGAAGACTGTGCGAGTATTGTCCATCCACGATTTTCTGCGCGGTTCCGGTTTTTCCCGCCACATTATACCCCGGGATACGTGCCCGAATCGCAGTGCCTGTTTTGGCAACCACACCGGTCAGCATTTCCCGCATATTGAGAGCGGTCTTTTCTGTGGTGACTTCTCTGACCACCTGCGGTTGATAATCAGCGAGAACATGCCCGCTGTCATCGCGAATATCCCGGATGATTTGCGGCATCATCAAGTGGCCGCCATTGGCAATTGCGCAGGTGGCGGTGATTACTTGTAACGGAGTGGCTGCAATTTCATGTCCAATGGCAACGCGGGTGATCGAAATGGGTGTCCATAAATGGCGGGGATGCAAAATTCCACTCACCTCTCCCGGTAGGGAAATATTGGTTCGGCTTCCAAATCCAAATGATCGCACGACATTATAAAAACGTTCTTCCCCAAGTTGAACCGCTATCTTGGCAGCGCCAATATTCGAGGACTTTACTGCGATCTCAGTCACGGATAAATCTCCATACGGATGATGATCGGAAAGGAATTTCCCGGCATATTTCCACTTTCCATTTTCGCACCAGATTTTGGTTTCGGGAGTAATCAGCTTGTAGTGGAGCGCTCCGGAGATCGTCACCGTTTTCATGGTGGAACCCGGCTCATAAAGGCCGGCTACTGCATGATTGAAGCGCTGCTCTGGCTTTACCTTACCCGGCTCATTGGGATCAAAGTTTGGCCGATTCGCCATTGCCAGAATCGCCCCGGTGCTGGGATCCATCATGATCACGCTCGCTTTTTTGGGCTTCAAAAGCGCGCACGCATCGTTGAGTTCGGACTCCACAATTTGTTGCAACGTCAAATCCACTGTAAGCCGGACACGCGCTCCATTACGGGGCGCGCGTTCTTCTCCGCGAAATGTAGTCACCAGCTCGCGACCTCGTCCGTCCTTTAAATAATACCGCCAGCCTTCCTGCCCCTTGAGCCAGTCGTTCATGGAGCGTTCGATCCCTTCAATGCCGCCTGCTGCATTTTTGGAATCATCGAATCCGTAAAATCCCACCACATGACTGAGCATGTCGTTCAGTGGATAAATGCGTTCGAAGTTCTGCTCGAAATGCACACCCTTGATCTTCGCGCTTTCCATTCTGGTTGCGATTTTACCCGCTGCCTCCTCCGAAATCTTTTTCTTGATCACGCTATACTTGCGCTCGGTCTCAATTTTTTTGAGCACCTCGTCTTTATCCATTTCGCAATGCTCGGCAAGGATTTCGGCAACCATCTGACGATCCTTTTTCCGGATGAGCGAAGCGTCCGCAATGACGTCCTTGAGTGGCTCGTTGGTAGCCACCAGTTCGCCATGGACATCCGTGATGACTCCGCGCTGTGCGGGTAGTTCCACCTTCTGCCGATAATTGGCATTTGCCACGGCTGAAAGTTCATCATGCCGTATCACCGCTAGCCAGACGAGGCGGGCGGAGTAAACCGTGAAGATACACGCGAGCACGTAGCAGACAAAACGGGCGCGCGATTGCAGGGTCATTACTTTTGGCCCTCCTCTTCCATGCTCTGGGTTTCAACGCGTGCGACTTCAGAGGCATTTCGATTCACATGAACGACATTTACTTCCTTGATTTCTACCAGCGGGAAAAAGCCGGCCTTGCGGCGCTTGTCCAGTTCGGTGCGTGATGCGAAGCGCTCATAGCGCGTCTCCAGATCCCTATTCTTCAAATCAAACTCCACGATCTGGTGTTCCAGTTCCTTGATCTTTTCTCCACCCTGGTGGACTTGATACCGCACCATCAGCGCTTTCACAAAGAAGCCTACAATGCAGAAAGCCACAGTGATCCAGAGGCACCATCCGGCGATCGGCAGGGCGTTGGCGTGACGGCGATGGTTAGATGTGGCCATATGGTAAACGTTCCACCGCACGGAATTTGGCAGAACGACTCCTTGGGTTGGTTTCTTGTTCGACCTCGCCGGCGATTTGCGCACGACGGTTGATTAAGCGAAAAAGGTAATCGGGATTCTTGCGCGGCGCGGGCCACTCGGGGCGGTCCAGCCATTCTACCGCACGTTCCTTGAAATAAGTTTTCACAATGCGGTCTTCGAGACTGTGAAAGGTGATCACGCCCAGTCGTGCATTGGGTGCAAGGCAGGCGGTAAATGCAGCGAGTCCATTTTTGAGCACTTCGAGCTCACGATTCACTGCAATGCGTAGCGCTTGAAAAACGCGGGTCGCGGGATGCGCACGTCCTTTGCGCGGGACAATTTCGGCGATTGCATCCGCAAGCTGCAGTGTCCGGGTGAATGGAACCACCATACGATCTCTTGTCAGACGCGATGCGATACGACGCGCTGCGGGTTCTTCTCCGTATTCGCGAAAGATGCGTGTGAGCTGCTCCTCGCTTGCAGTGTTTACCAGCGCGGCACTGGTCACTGCGCCGTCCGGATTCATCCGCATGTCGAGCGGACCGTCGTGCTGAAAACTAAATCCGCGTTCCGGTGTGTCGAGCTGATGACTGGAAACACCAAGATCCAGCAGCGCCCCGTCGATTTTATCGAGACCGAGTTTTTTCAGGACATCCACGATTTCGCTGTAGTTTGCCTGTACCGGACGGAACTGTTCGCCGTAAGCCGCCAAGCGTTCTGTTGCAAATTTGAGTGCGTCCGTATCCTGATCAATCCCGACTACCCTCGCGCCCGCTTTTAACAATGCCTCGGTATGTCCACCGCCGCCGAGAGTTCCATCCACGAAAACTTTTCCAGGCGCAGGCTGGAGCGCCTCGAGCACTTCGTGCATGAGGACTGGCTCGTGATACCCGCCTTGTGTTTTCTTCGACATAAAATCTTCCCGTTCACAGGTTGCATCGGCAAAAGCAGAATGCAGCAGGATCATATTCCGAACGAGCTGAGTACAATGGAGGACTCTTCATCAATCATCGGTTTCGCGGCCTCCCACTTTGCGGCATTCCAAATTTCAAGCATTCCTTCTCCGGCATTCATCACGACTTCACCGGTTAAATTCAGACGCTTACAGAACTCATCGGGAATGACACACCGTCCCTGTCCGTCCCAGTAAACCAAACGGCTATCGTAGCCGATGCGACGTTGCGCTGCTGTGCGCTTAGGCCCGACTAATGCGTTCACCGACTCCCGCAAGCGGTCCATTTCCACAGGAGGCAGCATTTTAAGGCAGTCTCCAGCCGTGCTTGGCATCAGATGGATTTCATTGCCGCCAATGATTTCGCGCCAATCCGCAGGGATCGTTACCCGGTTTTTGGCATCAACAGTCGGAAACGCCTGCCCCTGAAGAGGCTTTTTGTTGGGAACAGGCGTGGTGGACATTGGCAAGGAAATGACGGCGGACGGACTGCATTTTGCATGCTAGTTTAGGTCTGCTGTGGGAATTTGTGGGAAAATTCACCACATTCCCCCACCGAAGGTCAATGAAAATAAGGGAAAATGGAAAGATTTTCCTCTGTGCTCTCATTTTTGGAGCAAAAGCCGTTGGCACGTCAAAATTACAGTCCAAACCGCACTTCCGCACCATTTTTCGCAAAAAGCGTAAAATCCCAGCCGCTATTTGGACACAATCCGTGTCAGCAAAGGCGACCGGGTGAGTGAAACCGGAGTGATCATTTCCCGATCCAGGGGCAGTTCGCCCTGTTCCATATCGCGGATGAATGCTTCAAAAGGTCTCCAATTTAAGGAGCCAAGCGTCTCGATCTCACCGATTTTGATCCCGTGACTGCGGTCATACGCCTTGTAAACAAGCTCGGAGCAGTAAATCTCGGTTTCTCCCATCGCGTAATGAAAGTCGTAAGGACGTCCTAGAAACTCACTCAAACCGCTCTGCAACTTGGGTATATCCAGATTTGTGGTGTCTTTGAGCCTGTAAACCTCGAAGCATCGGTCTCTTCCCCGAACCGCCCATTTCCAAAACGGTGTTTCGCTTACCTTACCGATCGCCTCCACCACGACCCACTCCTCGCCGCGTTTCATTATCACTCCGCAATGTGAAAGATCGGAATTGGTCACGCCTTCGATGGCATCCACCAAGTCTGCCTTTGGGAGTGATTGGAATACAATATCGCCCTCCTTGGGTTGGTATTTCACGATGCGCAATAAGGGGAGCGCGATAAACGGGACGAACAAACCGATGAAGATGGCACCCAGCACCAGAAGTCGCACGCGTTCGGTTCGTGTTTTGGGGAGAAACCGCATCCAACAATTGAACCACGCAAAATGTCTCAGGCAACGAGGATTACGCAACAGCGCTAGGTTCTTAAGAATTACTTATTTGTTCGTTTACATGAAGAACACGAGCAGTTAGTCAGGCCCAATGAATAACATCCTCATAGGCTGCATAGTGATCGGTGCGATTCTTTCCTTTGTTTCGGGGTTGATGCTTCTGATTCAAGCATTTCGCACCAACACTCTATGGGGATTGGCGTTTATATTTGTTCCTTTCGCTGGATTGGTCTTCGTTATCGCCCATTGGGATGAAACCAAGAAATGGTTTGGGCTGCAACTTTTGAGCATAGTGATTATAGTTTCGCCGATATTTTTCATTATTCCAGAGGGCCAGACTCAACCTCTCTATGTCACATTGATGCAGGGATATCAGGAGGGGAAAGCTGGGAAGAGTGGTGCAAACGAGACTCTTGAGGAAGATAAGGAAAATAAGGAAGATGTAGCCGATGCCGATGCAGCTAAAGCAGACTTAACTAAAGAGGAAGTTGCCAAGATGGACGTTCCCCCAAGCTCGCCGGTGCAGAGCGCACAGGCTTTGATCGATCAAAAAAATGCTGAGCTGTTGCAAACCCATGCCCAATTGCAAGCGGAGCGTGCTTCACTGGATACCCAAAACGCGCAGGCGGTGACGAGCTTTAACCAAAAGGCGGCGGAATACGAAAGGCTGCGTCAGGAGCTGGTAAAGCTCAAGCAGCAGCAACCTGCTCAATCACAGCCACCTGCGAAATAATTTGAGATTACGGTAATCGGTATCCGCTACGTTCGGGCTTTGGAACGGACGGGGATTTGAACAGTCAGGAAGCAGGGAAACGCTCTCGGGGAAAAAGCATGGAAAAAGCCCTTCACACGCCGCCGGGGGCTGTCTAGCCTCCCCCGCCTCATGTCGCAGGAATATAAAGTAAAACTTGAAGTGTTTGAGGGGCCTCTGGACCTCCTGCTCTATCTTATCAAACGGGACGAAGTGGATATTTACGACATCCCGATCGAGCACATCACGAAACAGTATCTGGAGTTTATGGATTTGTTTAAGATGCTCGATCTGGAGGTGGCCGGTGAGTTTGTGGTGATGGCCGCCAATTTGATCTATATTAAGAGCCGCAGTCTGCTGCCAGCCGCCGTTCAGCCGCCCGAGGAGGAAATTGATGAAGAAGATCCCCGCTGGGAACTGGTGCGTCAGCTTTTGGAATACAAAAAGTTTAAGGAAGCCGCCGGGCATCTTGGTAAGCGCGAGATTGCACGCGAAGGTATGTTTCCTCGTGTGCCGGAGTCGGCCGAGCAAGCGGTCGAACGTCCGCTGGGCGATGTTTCGGTGTTTGATCTCATCAACGCCTTCAACAAAGTAATCAAACGCATCGAGGAGAAGCGCGAAGATTTGCGCGAGATTTTCGAGGAGAACTTCACGGTTGCCGACAAGATCGACCTTATTCTCAAAATCTCCTCTGCGGATGTGCCGCTCAAGTTTACCGAACTCTTCAGCTCTGCGGCTTCGCGTTCCGAAATCGTCATTACTTTTCTCGCTCTCCTGGAGCTGATCAGACTCAAGCAGATGCGCTGCGTTCAACCCGAGAGTTTCGGAGAAATCGAAGTCCACCGTCTGCAAGCCTAGCCATGCTTTCACTCAAACAAGTCATTGAAGCGCTCGTCTTCGCCTCGCCCAAACCGCTTTCGATCAAGGAGATTCAAACCGCGATTAAAAGCGCGGTCTCCGAGGCGGGCGAACTTCCCTTGCAGGAATATGGGGTGGTGACGGTGGAGGACATCGCGAGTTTGCTTGCAGAACTGAATAAGGATTACGCCGAAACTCAGCGGGCATTTCAGCTGGTGGACCAGGTGAATGGCTGGGCGCTGGTGACGGTGAATGATGCGGCACATTGGGTGCGCCAGTTGTATCCCGAGGCGAAACCGACACGCCTGAGCGGACCCGCGCTGGAGACGCTGGCGATCATCGCGTACCGTCAGCCTGTGACGCGTGCCGACATCGAAGCAGTGCGTGGCGTCGCCGTGGATGGAGTGATGCAGGTGTTGTTGGATCGTAGTCTGGTGAAAATCGCCGGACGCGCCGATGTCCCGGGACGTCCTCTGCTTTACGAGACGACGGAATATTTTCTCCAGCACTTTGGGCTGAAAGCGGTCGAGGAACTTCCAAACTCCGATGAGTTGCGTCGGGTGAAACTGCCGACCGCGCCTATTCCAGAAGCTCCGGTAACCGAAGCGGAAAAGCCTGCGGATGAACCGCAACAGAGTGCTGAGGAGACTGCTGAACCTGAGCAGCCGGAAGCTGAGCCTGAGCCTGAGCAGCCTGAAGCTGAGACGGTCGAGGCTGAGACGGTCGAGGCTGCCGTTGAGGTCGATGAAGCGGAGGCGCAGCCGGAATCCGACAGATCGGTCTGATCAGGCGGATACGTCAGATATTGAAGCCAATCGCCTCAGCGCAAAATCATGTATTTCTTTCCACGCCCGATTCACACAACTTCTCCGGCATTCTTATGAGTATCCCGAATAACATCGTCAGCATTCATCCCTATTTCAAAGTCCATCCCGGCAAGCTGGAGACGTTTAAGGCTGGAATGCAGGCTTTCATTGAAAAAACCAAATCCGAGCCTGCGCATGTTTACTACGAGTTTACCGTGAACGGCGACGAGGTCTTCTGCCGCGAGGGATACATCGGCGCGGAAGGTGCGCTCGCGCATCTCCAGAATGTGGGAGAGCTACTGGGTGAAGCTTTAAAGATCGCCGATCTGCTGAGGCTGGAGTTTCACGGACACGCCGCCGAGCTGGAGAAAATGAAAGCGCCGCTCGCACATTTGAATGCAGCCTGGTTTACCTACGAGTGCGGCGTTCAACGCTAACCTCCTTTTTCCGATGCCGTCGATTGGTCAGCGAAACAACCTTTGCGTGCTCCGCGAAGTGTCCTCAGGGCTCATTCTCAATGGTGGCGAGATGGGCGATATCTTACTGCCCGGACGCTACATTCCGTCTGGAACCGTGCCGGGAGATTATCTCGATGTATTCCTGTATTTCGATTCAGAGGATCGCCTGATCGCGACGACGGAAACTCCGCACGCGGTCGTGGGCGAATTCGCTTTTCTGGAGGTGATCCAGACTATTCCAGGGATGGGCGCGTTTTTGAACTGGGGCTTGAGCAAAGATCTACTGCTTCCTATTCGTGAGCAGGCGCGCATCGTGAGAAAAGGCGAGTGGCTCGTCGTCTATATCTATCTCGATTCTAAAAGCGGACGCATCGTCGCCAGCTCACGGATCAGCCGGCATGTCGGTCACATCCAGCCGGTTTACGAGAAAGGGCAGTCGGTGCAGATTCTGGTCACCGGGCAGACCCCGCTCGGTTACAAGGCCATCGTGGAGCACACCCACTGGGGGCTCCTGTATGAAGCGGAACTTTCCGTGCCGCCAAAAGTCGGCGAGCGTCGCGAAGCATTTGTGAAAACGGTGCGCCCCGACGGGAAGCTGGACCTGGGGCTCGATCCCGCCGGATATCTCCAGCGCGTTCCATCGCTCACGCAGACGATCCTCGATAAACTCCAGGCGACAGGCCGGATGGAGCTCGACGACCAAAGCTCGCCCGAAGTGATCCGGGAAATTTTCAACACCAGCAAGAAAGCTTTCAAGCAAGCCCTCGGCGCGCTTTACCGGGAACAGCGCATTCGCTTCACCCATCCGGGAGTCGAGCTGATCAAAGACGCCCCGAGAACCAGGCGCTAAATTCAAAACTGGTCCACGAAAGACACAAAACACACGAATCGTCTGCCACTGCAAACGATGCAAAATTTGTCCACGGAATGACACTGAAGAACACGGAAAGGGTGAATAGATCCCTGATTTTACCCATATCCAAATACATGAAAAACGAGTGTCGTTAATGTTTTGTTTTCCTCGTCTTGCTTCTTTCTGCGCTCTTCTGTGTCTTTCCGTGGACAGATTTTGACAGCTTGCAGCTCACTTCCTTTTTCCTTCATCCCTTCTCCTTCTTCCTTTTTCCATGCTTTCTATTCGTGATCTCAAAAAAACTGTCGGCGGCCGCACCTTGTTTGAAAACGCCTCAATGCAGGTCAACTATGGCGAGCGCGTGGCGCTGGTCGGACCCAACGGTGCAGGCAAGACGACGCTTTTTGGTCTGATCCTGCGGACGGATGTGCCGGACGCCGGGTTGATGGAGCGCGACGAGTGGACAATGGTTGGTTATCTGCCGCAGGAAGGCGAGGCGGTGGGCGAGGAGACGGTTTTGGATGTGGCGACCGGCCGGGCGGGGGATCTCCCGCGTTTGGAAAAACGGCTGCATGAGCTGGAGCAGGCGGGGACGGTGGACGGCCCGGAATATCTGGAAGCCCATGCCAAGCATGAGGCGCTGAGTAATCCCCAGGTGGATGCAAAGGCGAAAAAGATTTTGAAAGGGCTCGGCTACAAGGAGGAGGATTTTGACCGCAAGGCAAAGGAGATGAGCGGCGGCTGGGTGATGCGCGCCCATCTCGCGCGTCTGCTGGTGATGGAGCCCGATCTTCTCCTGCTCGATGAGCCGACGAATCACCTCGATCTGCTCTCGCTGCTCTGGCTTCAGCAATATCTCAAGACCTATTCCGGCGCAGTGTTGCTGATCTCGCATGATCGCCAGTTCATGGATGAAATCGTGCAGACGGTTTACGAAATTTCCGACCGAAAGCTGCTTTCCTTTACCGGCAACTACACGGACTTTTTGCGTCAGAAAGAAGAGCGCTACGAACAGCAGCAAGCCGCTTACAAGAACCAACAAAAGGAGATCGCGAACCTTCAGGAATTTGTGGATCGGTGGCGTTCGGTGGCGTCGAAAGCTTCGCAGGCAATGAGCAAGCAGAAGCAGATTGAGCGTATCGAGCTTATCGAAAAGCCGGTTCCTCCACGCAAACCGTTCCGCTTTCAGATTCCACAGCCCCCACGCGGCGGGGCGCTCGCGTTGTCTTTGCGCGGGATTCACATGGCGTATGGAGACAAGCCGGTCTATCGCGGGCTCGACCTCGATGTGGAACGGGGCGAGCGCACCGTGTTGGTAGGGCCAAATGGCGCTGGAAAGTCCACGTTGATCAAGATCCTTGCGGGCGTGCTGGAATTTCAGAAAGGCGAACGTAAACCGGGAATGAACGCCAAGATCGGCTACTTCAGCCAGCATCGCGCGGCGACGCTCGATCCGGCAAAAACGGTGATTGCCGAGGTGATGGATTGTGCGCCGGATTTACGCGAAGACGAAGCGCGTGGCATTCTGGGTTCCTTCCTGTTTCGCAAGGAGGAGATTTACAAAAAGACCGGCATATTGAGCGGAGGCGAAAAGAGCCGCCTGAACCTGATCAAATTCCTCGTGGATCCACCGAACATCCTCCTGATGGACGAGCCGACGACGCATCTCGACATTCACAGCGTCGAATCACTCACGCTCGCGCTTGCCTCCTACGATGGCACGCTGGTCTTCATTTCGCATGACGTGCATTTCATCCGCAAGCTTGCGACCAAAGTGCTGCACATCCGCGACGGGCAGGCCGTGCCATATCCTGGCGGCTACGATTACTTCCTTGAAAAGAGCGCCGCTGGCGACGAGCGCGCCGCGCTTACTGCGTAGCGTGTTTTTGCATTCCCTTACATTTGCACCGGACTTCTAAGGGATCGAGTTCAAGTCCATAAACTGCGATGATCTCGCACATATTCGTGCAGCGTACGGGGCCGGCGCACAAGGAGGCTCGCCAAGGTTTCATTCACGGTTTCTGCCTGTCCGAATCGAATTCCCACGTGAAGGATCGCCTGAACGAGGACCTGAGCGAAGGGCATTCCACGGCGCCGTAAATGGACACAGTAGGCCGGGATGCTCGCGGGCTGATAACGGATGACTCGGGCAGTCTCCCGAGAAAGTATTCCTGCTGCGTCGGCAAACGAAAGGGGTTCCGATCCCGTCAGCGTGTAAGTCTGGCTCTGATGAGAAGCCGGATCGATAAGGGCGTTCACTGCGACGTGAGCAACATCCCGGACATCCACGAAGGCGACTCGACCGCGACCGGCGGGCACGAAGAGGCGATTGTCCTGAATGATATCAGCCCGGTAGGCAACGCCTAGGTTTTGCGCGAAGAAGCCTGGTCGGACGATGGTCCAGCTTTCTGGGCCATGACGAAGGTGCTGCTCGACCGCGTGATGGGGCACGAGAGGGTTATCCGCAGCACCAGCGACGGATATGAAGACAATTTGCCGGACGCCTTCCGCACGCGCGACGTCTACAAATGGATTGAGGGTTCTGCGGGTATCTGAGATCGCTGGAGGGCGAAGCAGGAAAACGGCATTGCAGCCGCGCACCGCAGGCTGGAAGGTGTTCGGGTCGAGGAAATTGAATGCGACGGCTTCGACGCCATCACGAGCACCCGTCGTGTCCGGATGCCTGGCGCCGATGCGAAACGGGATCCGTCGGACACGGAGGTCGTTGACGACGGCTGATCCCACGTTACCCGAACCACCTGTCACAAGAATCATCGGGACTCCATCCTCGCCATTTGCCGTTCTGCTTCCGCTGCCCAACATCTATTAAACTGCATACTACCCAGCCTAATGTTTGAGGATTGAGGAAATACGATGGAGGGCTGCCACGACATGGATAAGAACGTTGCAGGCAAGCGCTTCCACATCCAGTCGAAAGCAGGTGGTTTCCTCGTTCCCAAGCTCATCAACGACAGAGCCAACCGCAGGGAGTCCGGCTTTATCGCTACTCATCCTCACCACTTTGCTAGAAGAGTTGATCTTTGCGGTTCATTTCAACCGCCGAATTTAGGTTTAAACCTAAAAACGGCAGTTTAAGGGGTGTTTTTGTTGGCGTTTTTACAGAGAATAGACACATCTGCGGAGCAGTTGTATTGGCTCACCCCTAGAGCCCCTTGGTTTTCTCTGATAGTGAAGCTCAACTGCGGTTTTTAGGTTAAAGCATACACTTTTGAATCATCTCGAAGTGCTTGTCTGCTTCGAGCAGCTCTGCACTGTGACGCTGGCTACATGCAAAGATCAGCACATCCCCAAGCGGAACAGCCACTCCGCGTTCGCGACATTTACGCGAAATTTCCGATGCTGTCTGCCAACACCCTTCATCAAACGTCAACCAGTGGCACAACTCCCGCAACTCCTGTAATTGCTCCAACTCCCGCTTTCCTTTTACTCCCCGGTACAGCTCCAGCCACACCGGCTCTGTCATTGCCGCGCGCTGTTCATGAAGCGCGATTTCGACAGCTTTCCGCAACGGAGTTGAAGCCTGATTCCGGAGCACATCAATCCACGCTGAGGAATCCACCAACAAAAACCCGGTCTTGACGCTCACTTCTCGTCCTCCAAATCAGCTGCTTCGATTTCATCGTTACTTTCCATCTGCCACGTTCCGAATGTAGCGACCATTGCTTCTACTGCGTGACGCCTGTTGTATTCATCCACAGCCGCCAAGATTGCATCCCGTTTAGTCTGCGCTTTGGTCAGTCGCAAGAGGGTGTTAAAAGCAATATCTGGAATATCGATTGTTGTCTTCATGGATTACGAATATATTAAATCTATATTATAAATCCAACAGTATTTCGAGGATGGTAAAAAACCTATGCCCCATCACTGCCCATGCCAGCCTCTACAGCCCGTCCTTAATGACCTGAAACACGGCGGCGCTATCCATAAACCCTTTTACTTTTTCCGAGCCAATTCCACGGGCGAGGGCGAGGACATCTTCCGTGTTCGCGAGTGGGGAGTCCACGACGAGCGCGGTGGGTTCTGTGGGGTTTTTCGGTCCGCTTGCCCAGGTGATGGTGGGGTTGCCGGACGGCGTCGGACCGAGAATGGTGATCCCTTTGTCCTGCCGCGCAGGATGTCCGCTGAGCATGAAGCCGCCGGTGGGGTTTTTGCCGACGGCGATTATGAGCGATTTGTCGCCTGCGTATTCGCTGGCGATTTTCAGTGTCTCGTCCACCTCGAGCGTTTCCCTCAATAAAAACTCCCCTTTGTTCTGATGCGCGGCTTGCGAGACGAGCGTGTCATTTACGATCAAGACATATCCTTTGCGATTGGTTTGCAGGCACTCGATTGCCCGGCGCGTCATGTCGGGCAGGGAGATCTGGTTTCCTCCAGCTTCGCGTTCCTTACTGAAAGCCATGGTGCCGTTGCTGAAAAGACCGATGATGACAGAATCTTTCGCTGGTGCCACTGCTTCCAGCTCCGAGCGCGTGCGGATGAGTGACCATATGGGTGATTTTAAGTCGTTCAGAAGATTGCGACCGTCGGTGCGGCGTCCCTGTTTTTCCTTGGGGATGAAATCCTCCAGCCCGCCGCCCATCACGAGATCCAGCGGACGCTTTTCGATCAGGTCCAGCGTGACGCCTTCGGAGTCGGCGGCGTTTGTCTTGTGGGTGAAAAATGCGGCGGATGATGGGTCGCTCAGTTTTCCATTCGTAACCAGTCCGATCTTGCGGCCTTCTTTTCGCGCCAGCTCAAGAATGGTTTCCAGCGCCTTCCCCTCGGCATCCATGGAAATGTGGTGGTTGCGGGTTTTGTGCCCGGTGGCAATGGCGCTGGCGGCGCTTCCGGAATCAGGCACGGCAAAGTCCGCGCTGTCATTGCGCACGAGCGCGGTGTGAGTGAACTCGCGCTCCATAAAGAGACTGGTTTCCGCGCCGCCCGAATATAAACGCGCCGCTGCGAGGTGCCGGGAAAGGCAGGCGTCACTGACTACCACGATGATTGCGAAGGGACGCTGTACCACGAGATTCCGCACATAGAGTGTTCCCAGCCCGAGAAACCCTAGCAGAATTGCCAGTGCGAGCAGGTGGTTGCGGAGTTTCATCAGCTTGATTCAAAGGAGGATAAAGGTTGTTTTGCAATGCCGGAGATGGGCTCGAGTAAAATTAACTGGATACGAAAGGCTCAGTTTCTAGGATGCGACGTCATGCAAGTTGTCAGACTCCTCCTATTTCTCCTCACCTGTTGTGTCTTGGGATGCGCTACGGTGGGTAAACGCACAAAGACGACTTCTGTTTGTGAGAAGAAGGAAAAAATCTGGATGGTCAGCAATGGGTTCCATACCTCGGTGGCGATTCAAGCACGGCACGCTGAATTACTTCTGCAGAAGAAATATCCGAAAGCGCACTTTTTCGTTATCGGCTGGGGTGGACGCAGTATGTATACGGCCCCTGAGTTGCGACTATGGCATGTCCTGCACGCGATTCTTATTCCGTCGCCCGCCGCTTTACATGTCATTCCCGTGGAAGGAGACCTGACGCTGAAAATGAGCCGCAGTGAAATCATCGAGTTTGAGATTACCACCGCTGGGCTGCATCGCTTGCAGAAGCGGCTGATCAAAGCCTTCCGTCGCGATAAGGAGGGGAATCTGGTGTACTGCGGTCCGGGCAAAACGCCGGTGAGTCACTTTTATATGGGGACAGAAATCTACATGTTCCCGAAGACCTGCAACCTATGGGCGGCACTCGGGCTGCAAACAGCAGGCGTGCCTGTTACGGGCTGTGCGTCGATCGTTGCCGACAACATTATCTGGCAGGGGCGCAAGCATGGAGTGGTCCGCCGCCATTACCGCCGGCCGCTTGAGTCGCTATAGGAGGACTTTTCTAGGCATGGATAGACTGAATACCACGCCCGCTTCTGATACGAAGTTGACCGCTGTGAAGAACGCGTGCCGTGAATTTTACACCCACTGGTGTTCGTTCAGTAATACGCCTTTTACCTGTGAGTTTGCTGGAGCCTTGGAGGATGTGGATGCGCTCGATTATCTTGATTACGAAGGATTGCACTATCCGGTATCTGGTTTGAACGGTGCTGCGCTGGTGTGGGGGCATGTTCTTGAGCGGCAGTTTGGAATGTCTTGGTCTGTTGGTGACAATGGAGAGTTGTTTTTGACCCACGGAGAGCCCGGCCATCGGATCATTATCTGGCCTTATGCACGTGTTCTAGAGGCGCAGGGGCGGGGGGGCACCCCAGTTTGAGCGCTATGAGTGGTTGCTCCATCGTGTGATTCGAGACTGTTTGGACTTCGGCGATCTGTCGGATGAGGCAACTGTATGGGCACGTGGTATTCTTGAATGTAGAGAGTAGGTCGCAGGCATGAGCCTCCAAGAAATTGAATTGCGGCAGTTCCCGCTAAAAAGCTAGGCTTCTAACCATGAGTGTATTTGCAAAGATCGATTCCGATATTAAAGATGCGATGCGTGCGCGGGAGGCCGACAAGCTGGGGGTGTTGCGGATGCTGAAGAGTTCGCTGAAATCTGCCGCGATGGACAAGGGAGTGGATGATAACGCGCTGGATGATGTGACCTGCCTTACTGTGATTCGCAAGGAGATGAAAAAGCGCCAGGATTCCATTGAGAGTTTTGAAAAAGGAAACCGCCCTGAACTTGCCGCGAAGGAAAAGGAAGAGGCCGAAATTTTGGCGTATTATTTACCAAAGGCTTTAAGCGAGGAAGAGATCGAGGCGATTGTGAAGGACGCTATCCAAGAGACGGGTGCAACCACCAAGGCGCAGATGGGTGCGGTCATGAAATCGGCTTCAGCTAAAGCCGAGGGCCGTGCCGACGGACGCGTCTTAAGCGCTACGGTTAACAAGCTTCTTTCCTAAAGGTTCATGATCTCCGCCGTCATCGTCGCAGCAGGCAGCAGCCGTCGCATGGGCTTCGACAAGCTCTATGCCCCGCTCGCCGACAAACCAGTGCTCTACTGGTCGCTCGTGGCTTTCAATGCGTGTGCCGACATCAATGAAATCGTGGTCGTCACGCGCGAGGACAAGATCGCGGAGGTGGAGAAGCTGGTGAAAAGCGAGAAATTCGACAAGATCGGCAAGATTGTGCCCGGCGGAGCGGAGCGCCATCTTTCGGTATGGACCGGGCTGAAGGTGATCACTGCCGAGCATAGTGAATTTGTGGGAGTGCACGATGGAGCGCGCCCGTTGGTGACTCCGGCGCTGATCAGTGGCTGTCTTGAGTTGGCTAAAAAAGAAGGTGCGGCGGTTTGCGCGACGCCAATTCCCGATACGGTGAAACGGGCGGCTGATTCCGTGATTGTGGAAAGTGTGGATCGCCAGAATTTGTGGGCAATGCAGACACCCCAGTTTTTCAGCACATCGCTGATTTTGCAGGCTTATGCTGCGTTGATGACACGGAACGAAGTAGTAACAGACGAGGTTTCGGCAGTGCAACGGCTGGGCAAAAAGGTGTCCCTATACCAAACCGAGGAGCATAATTTTAAGATCACCTATCCACGCGATCTCGCGCTTGCGGAACAGATTCTGAATTCGCGTCCTGGCAAAGCCACTCGTAAATCCAGGTAAACAGCATGCGTGTTCTTGCGATTGATCCGTCACTCCGCTCCACGGGCTACGCGATTTTGGACAAGACCGGGCAGAAGCTTTCCGCGCTGGAGTGGGGAACGATCAAAAACAAACCGGCTCTTCGTGGGAGCGGCTGTTTGCTTGCCATTCACACCCGGCTCAACGAGCTCATCCAGCTTCATAAGCCCGAGTGCGCCGTGGTGGAGGGGATCATTTTTGTGCAGAGTCATCGCACGGCCATTACGCTCGGGGCAGCGCGAGGTGCCGCGATTCTTGCAGCCGCCGGGCACGGGCTTCCTGTTTATGAGTACGCGCCGCGTCGTGTAAAACAGGGTGTCGTCGGACGCGGCGGCGCGCAGAAAAGTCAGGTGGCATTCATGGTGCGCGCGCTGCTCGGGCTGACCGAGACACCGGACGCCGATGCAGCCGACGCCTTGGCAATCGGTCTCACGCATTTACAAACCGCAGAAAGCGTCCGTATGGGTGCGGTCATTTTGGAGGCGATATAAAGTCATGATTTCACCGCTCAAAGTTCGCTGGCTGGGGAGGGTGTCTTATGAGGACGGACTGAAATTGCAGGAGGAGATTGTCGCCCACAAAATGGCGGAACCGCAGGCGCCGGATGAATTGCTGCTTTTGGAGCACGACCCGGTTTACACCATTGGCCGGACGTCGGATCGCTCTAGCCTGCGCGAACTGGAGGCGCTACCGCACCCGCTCGTAACGATCAGCCGGGGAGGCAAGGCGACGTATCACGGTCCCGGGCAGTTGGTTGGTTACCCGCTGCTCGATCTCCGTCCGCGCGGACAGGATTTGCATCTCTATCTCCGGTTGCTCGAGGAATTCATCATTGAACTACTCGGTGAGTTCCAAATTGCAGCGGAGCGAAGCGAGGGAATGACCGGCGTATGGGTGGGTAAACGCAAGATTGCAAGTATTGGCGTCGGAGTTCGGCGTTGGATTTCCATGCACGGTTTCGCGCTGAATGTATGCGGAGAACTCAGCGGATTTTCAGCGATCACCCCATGTGGTCTCGACGGCGTAGAAATCACGAGCATCGAGCGGGAGACAGGAAAGGTGTTTAGCGTGGAGGAAGTGGCGGCAAAGGCGGGGGAGTGTTTTAAGCGCTTTGAGAAACTGGGAGACTGTTGAAATACCAAGCGACGCATTTCACTGGGGCAAAATCTTACTCTTTGTCTTACTCGCTCTCAGTGGCCGAGTTTTAAGTGTGAAGTTTTAAGAAAAGGCAGTCCTCATCCATCGTCTGCCGCTCCAATCAACCATCAACTATCACCAAACAACTGCGTTTGATGGCGTAAGATCAAGAGCAAGACAGCCGAAGCGAGACAGACGCGGGCTTAGGTGGGGCAAAGAGTAAGAACCTTCGGTTTCATTCATCCCACCCATATCCAACGTTTTTCAACAGGCTGCTAAGAGAGGCGGCGGGGCAAACCAACCCGTGTAAAGGCATCATTCGGTGACCTCATCCGTGAGATCGTTAAAGCTTTCTGGCCCATTCTTTTCCGTGTCCTTCTGTGTATTCCGTGGACAGTTCCCCCTTTTCCTCACTCCTTCTGCTTCGTAAGCATCTTTTCCATGGCGCGATGCCTTTCGCGTTCTTCGGCAAACATCCGTGCGACACGACCCTGGGGTCGCACACTCGCGGTAAGGCGGATCTCCGGGATTTCCACACCAAGCTTCTCAAGGACAAAAACGGACGCACCACGGAGGGATGCCTCCGGTTCGTCGTTGGGATAAACCGGCTGTCCAAACACATTCGCAAGACGCTGAAGCGAGCTTGCCGATTTCTGGATACCCCCGCTAACGATGAGCTTCGGCGGTGTCTTCTCTCCCGCACACACCATTTCATAAATGAGCGCGAGACGCTGGTAGGTTGCCTCCGTGAAGGCCTGCAAAATATCGAGCGAGGTGCTGCTCTGCCGCAATCCGTGAATCACCCCCGTGTCTTCTTCGTTCCAAAATGGCGCCCGTTCGGCGTTCAGAAATGGCAGGACGGTGAGTCCATGCTTCGGTTCCGTCCGGTTCGCGAGTGCAGTTTCCAACTCCGGCCCATCGGTAAGCCGCAGCTCCCGTAACGCCCATGCCCGGAGATTGCCCGCGTTACTCACTGCACCGCCGATCAAATAGCGCTTTTCGTCCACCCGGTAGCAAAACAACCCGAAAGGTGATGCGGCGTCCTTCACGCCATTCCGCATCACGCGCACCGCCGCACTGGTGCCGACATTCACCGCAGCCAGACCCGGACGCGTCGCGCCCGATCCCAGACTGCTCGCCGCGCCGTCTCCGATCGCCGGATACCAGGGGACTCCTTTGAGTTCAGGAAAGCTCTGTGCCAGCTTGATTCCAACCTCCACCGGCTCGTCGCTCAGCGGACGCAACTGCTCCGGGGTGAGTCCTGCCGTTTTCAGCATCTGCGCGTCCCAGCCCAGTTTGCTGGGGCTGTAAAGTCCGGTGCCTGTTGCCATGCCGTGCGCGCAGTTGGCGCTGCCGACGAGCTGGAGCTGCAGCCATTCCGCAGGAGACATCCATTGCGCGGCACGCGTGACCAGACGTGGCTCAATACGCCGCAGCCATAAAAGTTTCGCAGCCCAAAACGATGCCCGCAGCATACAGCCCGTGCGCGCGTGCACTTCCTTTTCCTTCAGCTTCATCCGCAATGCCGCCGCATCATCGCGGCAGCGGGAATCCGCCCAAGTATAGACACGCGTGATCGCTTCACCCTTCGCATTCGTTCCCACAAAACTGTGCCAAAAACACGAGACACCCACGCCCGCAATCCGGCGTCCTTTTAATAATGGCGTGGTGCGATAAACCCCCAGCGTCTTTTGCAGACATTCCGTCACCGCCCGCAAAATCGCGCCCGCCTCCAGCTCCGCTCCGCCATCCGGCGTCGTATAAAGCGGATAGGTCTGCTGGGCAGTGGTGCCCATGATTCGTCTTCCTTGTCCGTCGAAAAACGCGGAACGGGTGGAAGAAGTTCCGATGTCGATACTAAGAATGAGGAGGGAGTCGGTAGCAGACATGTGAGGGGCTATCGTTTGTAGCGAGGGTTGTGGTCGGGATGAAGTATGAATTACCTCAGTGGGATAAATTTTGAATGCATCGCAGGGAAATACGAGGGGGACACCCTTCGTTTGCCTGATTTCACCGGGGGAGAGAAAGCATAATTTACGGAAAGCCCTATAAAAACAGGCCTTGCAGGTAAACAACAGGGGCGATAAAAGCCGCCGCACTCTTTTTCTACCATGGGCAAAATCTACAATAACATCATCGAAACCGTTGGCCGTACGCCATTGGTGAAACTAAACCGCATCCCTGCCAGCGCCGGAGTCGACGCCAGCACCACCATCGCTCTGAAGTGCGAATTCTTTAAT
>Ga0105047_10001218_pt1 | contig 45810 bp, 42 predicted proteins | sample MAT04_FD_78384 | JGI IMG/M metagenome (GOLD analysis project Ga0105047, IMG submission 78384) | Freshwater microbial communities from Lake Fryxell liftoff mats and glacier meltwater in Antarctica - MAT-04 (megahit assembly) | ecosystem: Environmental > Aquatic > Freshwater > Ice > Liftoff... | reverse complement strand
CGGGGTTGGGGGTGGGGTGGGAAGCTCGGTCGGGGTCGGGGATGGGGTGGGGGGCTCGGTCGGGGTCGGGGTCGGGCTCGGGGGGACGTCGGCGGGCGGCACGAGGGCCATGGCGAGGATCACGGCTGTCGCGTCGGCCAGCGCTCCGCACGAGGTCGCGTCGAGATGGCGCTCGGGAGCGGCGAGACCGGCTCGCTGCGTGCGGATGGTCACCGTCCAGCGTTCGCCGTGCTCGACGCTCACCTGCGCGTCGAGCGGGGCGCGCGGCGCTCCGATCTTCGCCGAACGAAGCGCTGCTTCTCGGACCTCGACTTCGGTCGGACAGCCCTGCGGCGCGCGCCACGACAGGCGCAGCTCCTCGGCGGCCGCTACGCGCGGAGCGAGCGCGCTCGCGAGGCCGACGACGAGCGCAACGAGACGCGGGCGCATGGACACGGTGCGCTACAAGTCCCGTGCCGCCTCCGACACGCAGAAAATCAGCATGTTCGAGGGCAATGCGTTGTGCCGTGTGGCACACGTCCGGCCACGTGGGTCACACCGCATGCGGGAGGCGGGTCAGGCGCGGCCGCGGCTGGTGCCTGTCGTGATGCCGCCCGCGATGAGGTGCGCGAGGCGGAGGGGCTCCGGGATGTTGCCGTGGAGCGTCGTGTCCGCGACGAGCCTCCGTGCGTCGTCGAGGGAGAGGCCGACGCGCTGGACCCAGAGGCGCGGCGCGCTCGTTCGAATGCCCGACGGAGCCTTCGCGCCGTCACGCCTGAGCGAGCGGCGCGACTCGCCGAGGACCTCCATCGTGCCGGCGTCCTCGATCAGCTTCCACTTCCGAGCCGCGCCGGCGACGCGCGGCCGGTCGGCAGCAGTCCCGCTGAACAGCGCCTGCCTCACCGCCGCCATGTCGGGACGGCGCCGCGTGACGACGAGCACGGGGACGCGCAGCGCCGCGGACAGCCCGTGCACGTCGACCACGTTGAACCCGCCGACGGCGATCCCCTGGAGCATGATCGCCTGCACGTGCGTGCCGAACTGGCTCGCGCGCACGACGTCGACCATGGCGCGGGTCGCGTTCGCGCCGTCGCGCCGGATCTTGCCGCTGAGGATGCCGTCGACGCGGGTCCCCGAGCAAACCACCCCGACGAGCAGCACGTCGCCCTTGTGGTCGCGAGGGAAGGGCCCGTCGTCGAAGCCAATGACATTCACGGCCCTCGACTCTCGCGCGTCCCGCCGCTCCGAGCACGAAATTTCGCACGCGAGACGTGGCCTACGCGGGGGCGCGCAGGCCACCGCTCGTCTCGCTCGAACAAAACGAAAACGGCCAGCGAGGGGACTCGCTGGCCGTTCGGGAGGCGCTTTCGCGCCGGGCTACGACGTGGCGGGCTTCGGGGGGCCGCCGAAGATGCTCGCGGCCTTGCGCTTCTCCTGCTTCGCCTTTTCCTTCTCGGCGTAGGTCGGGATGATCGCGCGGTGCACGTGTGCGGCGATCTCACGGCCTTCGTAGAGGGCCTTGAGCTCCTCCGCGTCGAGCGTCTCGCGCTCGAGGAGGGCCTTCGCGATCTCCTCGACGCGCTCCTTCTTCTCCGTGAGGAGGAGCTTCACCTTGTCGTACTGAACCTGGATGAGCGAGCGCACTTCCTGGTCGATCTCGCGAGCGGTCTGCTCGGAGTAGTCCTGGCTGCGCTGGTTGTAGTCGCGGCCGAGGAAGATCGAGCTCTCCTCGCCACCGTAGGCGAGGGGGCCGAGCTTCTCGCTCATGCCGTACTCGCACACCATGGCGCGTGCGATCTGCGTGAGCTGGCGGATGTCGTTCGACGCGCCGGTGGTGAGCTTGCCGAAGACGATCTCTTCCGCGATGCGGCCACCGAGCGCCGACTGGATCTGCGCCTCGAACTGCTCCTTGGTTCGGCCGAGGATATCGCCCTTCGGGAGCGGCATCGTCACGCCGAGCGCGCGACCGCGCGGGATGATCGTGACCTTGTGGATGGGGTCGTGGTCCTCGTTCGTGATCATGATCACGGCGTGACCGGCCTCGTGGACGGCCGTGTTCCACTTCTCCTCCTCCGTCATCACCATCGAGCGACGCTCCGAGCCCATGAGGACCTTGTCCTTGGCGAGTTCGAAGTCCGCCATGCTGACGGCGTCCTTGTCCTGCCTGGCAGCAAGAAGAGCGGCCTCGTTGACGAGGTTCTCGAGGTCGGCGCCGGCGAAGCCGGGCGTGCCGCGAGCGGTGACGGCGAGGTCGACGTCCGGCGAGAGCGGGACGCGCTTCGTATGGACCTTGAGGATCGCCTCGCGGCCGCGGACGTCGGGGCGGTTGACCGTGATGCGACGGTCGAAGCGGCCCGGGCGGAGGATCGCCGGGTCGAGGACGTCGGGACGGTTGGTCGCCGCGATGATGATGACGCCTTCGTTCGACTCGAAGCCGTCCATCTCCACGAGGAGCTGGTTCAGCGTCTGCTCGCGCTCGTCGTGACCGCCGCCGAGGCCCGCGCCGCGGTGACGACCGACGGCGTCGATCTCGTCGATGAAGATGATGCACGGTGCGTGCTTCTTGCCCTGCTCGAACAAATCGCGGACGCGGCTCGCGCCGACGCCGACGAACATCTCGACGAAGTCGGAGCCCGAGATGCTGAAGAAGGGAACGCCGGCCTCGCCTGCGATGGCGCGTGCAAGGAGCGTCTTGCCGGTGCCCGGCGGGCCCATCATGAGGACGCCCTTCGGGATGCGACCGCCGAGGCGCTGGAACTTCTTCGGGTCCTTGAGGAAGGCGATGATCTCTTCGACCTCGTCCTTCGCCTCTTCGATGCCGGCGACGTCCGCGAACGTGACCTTGTTCTGTGAGTCCGACAGCATGCGCGCCTTGGACTTGCCGAAGCTCATCGCCTTGCCGCCGCCTGCCTGGAGCTGCCTCATGAAGAGGAAGAACATCAGGATGAGGAACGCCATCGGGACGAGCGTGATGATCGTGCTCGACCAGAAGGGCGACTGCTCGTCCTTCTCGAAGAAGATCTTCGGCGCGTTCGCCTCCTTGGCGTCCGGGCGAAGCGTCTCGAGGAGCTTCTCGTCCGGGAGCGGACCTACGGCCTCCTTGGTGCCGCCGCCCTTGGTCGGGTCGGCGCCCTTGATGCGGTAGGTGTACTCGCGGTCCTTGATGCGGATCTCGTCGACGCGGCCCGCATGGACCTCGCTGACGAAGTCGCTGAAGGCGACGGGCTGCTTGCGCTCCGCCGGGGTCAAGAACTGCCAAATCGTGAGAAACATCACGATGAGGACGACCCAGAGCAGCAGCGTCTTGTGGGATTGCTTCACGTTGGCCTCATTAACTCACCCACGCACTCGGCGCGGCCTCAGTCCCTTTTCAGGCTACTACGTCAGATGCCCCCCATCGAGGGGCGGATTCGGAAGACCGTACGAGAACGCCCGCTTTTCTTGCAGGAGCCGTTTGGTGTGCCCGGGCGGGCCGGCTTTTCCGAGCGATTCGTGTCTGGGTCACGATAACCATGCGAGGACCTCACGTCATGGTCTGCGTGCGGTCCTTGGCCCCGGTCGAGCTCTGGGCGACCTGCGGGAGCCCGCCTCGTGCGCGTCGGAAGACCTTGGATCGAACGTGACCACGAGCGCACCAGGAAGCCAGACTCGGGCCGTGGTCGAGCGGGACCGTGCGAGCTGAGCCAGGGCCGCCTGGGACGACCGTGAGAGCGGAAACGCGCTTCCCTCGCTCTTCTCGGCGCCTCCCGCCTCGGCGAGCTGATCGGCGAGCGCAGCGAGGTGAAGTGCGACACCCGGCGCGAGCTCCTCGAGGAGCGGCATGAGCTCGCGTCTGACCCGAACGCGCAAGAAACGGGGGTCGAGGTTCGAGGGGTCGGTAGAGGACGGGATCGCGTGGCGCGAGAGGTGGGCAAGCACGTCCTCGCGACGGGCCCTGAGGAGCGGCCGCACGAGCTCGAGGTCGTCCTGGCCACCCAGCGAAGCTCGGGCCGGGAGGACCGCGAGGCCCCGCGGTCCTGCTCCCCGCATGAGGCGGAGGAGCACGGTCTCGGCACGATCGTCGGCGTGATGTGCCGTGGCAATCGTGCGTGCGCCCACGATGCGTGCGGCCGTCGCGAGCGCCTCGAAGCGCGCCGCGCGTGCGCGCGCCTGGAGGTTGCCGCCTGACGCGACCCGAACGTTCGATCGTCCGAACGGGATGCCGAGGTGCTCTGCGAAGGCCTGAGCGACGTCGAGCTCGCGCGAGGCCTCGGCGCGCAGCCCGTGATCCACGCCGTGCGCGTGGAGGGCGAACCCCAGCTTCGGAGAGAGCCGGCCGAGAACGTGAAGAAGCGCCATCGAGTCCGGGCCGCCGCTGACCGCCGCGAGGAGCGCAGCCCCCGCCTCGAGCTTCGCCTCGCCCGTCAGCGCTCGCTTCGCGATCGTGAGGAGCGACGGCTTCACGGGCAGGCGGTCAGGGCGTGCAGGCGAACACGGCGTAGCCGCCGGTCGAGTCGTTGTTCGTGAGCACCTTTGCGGTCGTCCACGCGACGGCGACGCGCGTGGCCGTCGCCGCGACGGCGATGCGCCCGTCGCGCACGGTCGAGACGCCGGAGATGCGCGGCTCCTTCGCGAAGATGACCTCGCGCAGCGGCGTGGGGGTCGTCGAGGCGTTCGAGTAGACGTGCAGCGAGACGCCGCCCGGCTTGAGGGCGGCGAAGTACGCCTTGTCGCCGAGCATCGTCACGTCGCCGGTGGTCGGCACGCCGGAGCCCTCGATGGAGAAGCCGTTCGTCTCGGCAGGCGAGGTCTTTCCGAGGTCGAACGCACGATAGCTGATGGAGCGGCCGGGCCCGCCGCCGTCGCTGACGACGATCACGCGAGAGCCGAGCGCCGCGAGCGCTCCCCACGCGCCCGGAAACGTGATCGGCGCGGAGGGCTTGCCGTCGGCGACGCTGAAGTCGTTGGCGGAGGTCGTCGCAGGCGCCATGACGAGCGAGAGGGTCGGGCCCTCCTCGCCCGTATCGCCGCCGCCGCCCGCGCCGGCCTCGGCGCCCGCGTCGACCGGAGCGACGGGCACGCTCGGACCCGCCGACAGGACCGCGAGCACCTTCTCGCTCGCCGCGACCCATGCGCCCGTCACGCCCGTCGTGCCGCCGTACGAGCCGCTCGGCGAGGCCACGCCCGTGCCGGGTTGCACCGTCGCGATGCGGCTCGCGCCGTCCTCGGTGAACACGACGATACTACCGCCCGAGCGCGTCGCCGCGACGTGGCCGCCCGAGAGCGCGAGCTTCTGTGCGGTCGGCGAGTCGGAGGAGCGGAAGTTCGGATCGATCGTGACCTCCGGCTTCGAGGTGAAGCTGAGCATCTCGAGCCCGGGCCTGCCTCCGCATGCGGAGCGCGCGAGGATGATCTGCCCGTCGACGCCGTTGGTGACGAGCCCGACGCCGTCGGTCTCGTCGGAGTTCGCGCAACGGCCCTTGAGCAGCGGTCGCGTCGGGTCGAGCGCGCCGCCGGCCGGGTCGACGGGCAGCACAGTCACGCGCGCGCTGGCGCCGTTCGGATCGATCTCGCGATAGACGATGACGAAGCCGCTCGGCGTCGTGGCGATCGCCGGGGCGCTGACGAGCGTTCCGCCGCCGCCCACCGGATTGGCGAGCGGTCCGGCGCCGAGCAGCTCGAGCGAGCACTGCGCGCCGACGCTCGGGTTGGCGTTGTCGTTGGCGGGGACGCAGCGCGCGGCCTGGCACGACGCGCCGAGCCCGCACGCGCCCGAAGGCGGGTCGGTCGCGGCCATGTTGATCGCGACCGAGTCGGCGTCGCCCATCTCGGCCTCGGTGCACCCGGTCGCGAGCACCGAGCAGTCCTCGCCCCTCGCGACGGCCGCGAAGGCGTACTTGCCAGTGTCCAGGTCGCCGATGCGCGGGGACTGCGCCTCGTCGCGACGGAAGGCGACACGGGTGGCCGCGCCCTCGGGGACGCCGTTCATCAGCATCGGCGCCACGGCCTCGCAGCGTGCGTCGCGGTAGGCGCCGACCTCGAACCAGACCACGTTCGGGACGACCTCGTTCGGGACGGTGATCTCGAACCCGACGTCGGGCTTGCCCTTGCACCCCGGGCCGATGACCCCGACGGAAGACACGGCGAGGGCCGTGATCAGCGCGGCGAGAGCACGAAAACCCGACACCCATGAATACTGCGGCGTCTTCGTCCCGAGGGCAATGTGAGTTAAGGCAGGAGCCCGGTCGTCTCGCCGCCCTTGCCGGTCGCCCGCGGAGCGAGCGGCGGGCCGTCGATGCCCGCGTCGGGGACCTCGGTGGTCGTCGACGCATTGGCCTCCTGGACCTCCGGCCCTTCGCCTCGCCATACGAATGTGCTCGCCGCCGCCGCCGCAAGCGCGAGCGCTGCGATCGCCATCTTGCGAGCGCCACGCATGCGACGGCGGGGGAGGCTGAGCTCGGAGAGCGTCGGCGTCGTGGTGGAGGCCGGGGCGTCGTCGTCGCCCGCTGCGGTCGTGTCGTCGACCTGCGTGGGGCGTCCGGGCAGCGCGCGGACGGCGTCGTACAGGGCGCCCGACATCTGGCGTGCGTCCGCGAAGCGGTCTCGCGGGCCGTGCGCGAGCGCCTTCTCGAACCACTCGTCGACGGACGGCGGAAGCTCCGGCCGCAGCTCGCTCGGCCGCGGAAACGTCCCGCCATCGATCGCGAAGTAGAGCCCCTGGATCGAGTCCGCGTCGAACGGCGTGCGCCGCGTCAGCGCGAAGTACGCGACCGCGGCGAGCGAGAAGAGGTCGGAGCGCGCCTCGGTCGTCTCCGGCTCGAACATGTGCTCCGGGCTCATGTACTGCGGCGTGCCGGCAGGGAGCAGATCGACGTCGACACAATCGAGCTTCATCATCGGCCTGGCGACGCCGAAGTCGAGGAGCTTCACGAAGGTCGTCGGACCGGCGACCAGGAACACGTTCTCCGGCTTGAGGTCGCGGTGAACGATGCCGGCCGCATGAGTCGCGGCGAGCGCTTCGCACGTCTGCGCGATGATCTCGACCACCTCGAAGAGGGAGAGCGGGCCGTGCCTCCGCACGCGCTCCTCGAGCGTCTCGCCACGGAGCAGCTCGAGAACGATGTACGGCTCGTCGGCCTCGTCGTGGCGGCAGTCGAGGACGCGAACGACGTGGGGGCTGTCGATCCCGGCGGTCATTCGCGCCTCGCGCAGGAACCGTGAACGCGCGCTCGGGACGGCCGCCCAAGGACCGGCCATCAGCTTGACCGCGACGTCCGTGCCCAGGACGAGATGTTCGGCGAGCCACACGCTGGCCATCCCGCCGTCCGCGATCTTGCGAACGAGGCGCAGCGTGCCGGAGAGGACCTGACTCGCTTCGACCTTCACGAACGCGACGGAGGTGCACAGCGCGTGCCGCTAGCCGAGCTGCGGTCGGCATGCGCAAGTCGCACGCGGCGACGAGCGAATCCGTCCGCGAGGACGGTGCGAAGCGTCACAGCGTGACCGGCCGCGCGTGACCGGCCAGAGCCGAGCGCTCTGCTACTTGTCCATCGACATGCGGACTTCTTTCGTCTGCTCCGGCGCGACCTCGACGACCAGGTTCTTGCGCGAACCGTTGGGTGCCGAGAGCTGGAGCACATGACGACCCGCCGGAACCGGCCGATTGAAGATGTGCCCAGGGCCGAGCGACGTTCCGTTGTCGATGATCTGATCGCACTTCGGCATGCACACCACGGTGATCGCACCGAGCGCCGCGGGCTTCTTCGCCGCGGTGGTGGCAGGCGGAGCCGCCGCGACGGGCGCGGGTTGCGGCGCAGGCGTCGGCCTCGCAGTGGCGACGGGCGCCGCGGGGCTCACGGGCGTCGGAGCGACCGGGGCCACAGTGGGCGGCGCGGGGACGATCGCTGCGACGGTGGCTGCGGGCGGCGTCGTGGCGACGGGCGGGGCCGTCGGTGCGGGGTCGGCGGCCGCGGCCATCACGGGCGGCGCGGTGAGCGCGGTGGACGGGGTCGTGGGAGCCCCCGTCGGCGTGACGGGCGGCGTGTTGGCCGAGCCGGGCTGCCCGACGGCCGTGTTGAAGGCCGAACGCGCCGAAGAGAAGGGACCCGTGCCCGAGGCGCCCGCGGCTGCGACCGCACTCGCGCCGGCGGCGGGAGCGCTCGCGCTCGGCGCGGAAGACGCGCTCGGCTTCGGAGCGGGCGTGCCGCTCGTGGACGACACGATGGCGATCACCACGCCCGCGATGAGCAGAGCGATGGAGCACGACAGCGCCGCGACGACCCACATCGGCGGACGGCGCTTGTAGCGCTCGGCCGTCATCGTGCGGTTGTCGTACGCGGGCCCGCCCATGCGGCCGACGGTCGGCTGCATGCGCTGCGAGGACATGCGCGGAATGAAGTCGCCGCTTCGCCCTGTCTGCTGCGGGCCGCCGCGCGGATTGAAGTCCTGCTGCTGCTGCTGCTGCTGCATCGGCATCCCGCGGAAGTCGTTCGGGTCGTGCCCCTGCGGATGACCGAAGTTCATCCCCGGCGGCATGCCCATCGGGTCGCCAAACCCGCCGCTGTCCTGCGGGCCTTGCGGATGGGTCGGCTGCGATTGCAGCGTCGGCGGGAACGGCTGCTGCGTCTGCTGGTAGCCGAGCGGGTTCAGCATCGCCGGCACTTGCGGCGACATCGCCGGGCTCTGCGGGTAGGCCTGCGCCGGCGGCGGCCTGCGCTGCGAGGGCACCGGCGCGCTCGAGCGACCCGCTGCGGGCGCGACCTGCGGGAAGGTCGGCGGCGCCTGGAGGGGGTTCGCGCTCGGCTCCGCGCGCAGGTGCGCGACCATCGTCTCGTCCTGATCCTCCTCGGCGTCGTCCGGCTCGATCGCCAGGACCTCGTCCGACGACAGCGCGACCATCGCGGCGCGCGCGGCAGGAGCCGCCATCATCGTCGGTCCGTCGTTCTGCGACGACGGCATCGACTCGCCGCCGCTCTGCATCAGCGTCGGCGGTTCGCTCCGCATCGGCTCGCGATTCGACTGACGCGTGGGCGCGACGTGCATCGGCGGCAGCGGATCGATGATCGGCGGCAGCGCCTGGATGGTCGGCCCGTCGCCGTCGGCGGGATGATCGTCATCCTCCTGGAACGGAGCCTCGGGCGGCCCTTGCGGACGCGGCGGGGTCGCGGCCATCCCGGCGGCGGGGCGCGGCGGACCGTTGTTGGCGCGTCGGGGGTCGCGCGCATCGCCGCCTGCTGCGGGACGCGGAGCACCGGACCCGCCGGCGTTGTTCGACATCGGCCTCGCCTGCGTCGCGAGCGACGGGCCGGTGGACTTCATGTCGTCGGGGACGCTCGCCTGGCGTACGAACCCCGTGCTCTGGCTCTGGCTGTTGGGCCCCAGCGAGCCCGAGGCCTCCGGCTCCGCCATCGGGCCGGTCATCATCACCGCCGCGGGCATTCCCGCCGCTGGCCGCACGCCGGCGGCGGCGGGCTTTGCCTGCGCCTGCACGTCGGAGTTCCCGGTGAACTCGGGGCCGAGCTTCGGCTTCGAGAGCAGCTGCTCGACGTTGATCGTCGACGTCACCTCGGCGGCCCAGCGCAGGTGCGCTTCGCGCTTCTGGATGCGGTCGTTGAAGATCGACTGCGTGTAGGCTGCAACTTCATCGGAGGCGATGAAGAGGCCGCGACGCATGAGCAGCGACTGGAGCGCACGCGACAGCTCGCGCGCGGTCTTGAAGCGCTCGCCGCGGTTCTTCGCGAGCGCCTTCATCACGATCTTCTCGAGGTCGACGGGGTAGCCCCGGATGAGCGTCGACGGGCGGAGCACGTTGCACTCCTGCACCTTGGCGAGCGTGTCGAGGTCGCTCTCCATGCGGAACAGGCGCTGGCCGGTCGTGAGCTCCCAGAGGACGACGCCGAGCGCGAAGATGTCGGTGCGGCGGTCGATGCCCTCGCCGTGCACCTGCTCCGGGCTCATGTACGCGAGCTTGCCCTTGAGCGTGCCCGCGCGCGTGTGGCTCATGCGCGAGGCGAACTTGGCGATGCCAAAGTCGACGACCTTGGTGACGCCGTCGTAGGTGACGAAGAGGTTGTGCGGGGTGACGTCGCGATGGACGAGACCGAGCTTCTCGCCGTTCTTGCCGAGCAGCTCGTGCGCGGCGTGGAGGCCCTCGGCTGCGTCCGCGATCACGCGGCACGCGATCTCCGGCGGCATCGCGGTGCCGAGCTCCTCGGTCCGCCGCATCACCTCGCGGAGCGGCTCGCCGTGGAGGTACTCCATCGCGATCCAGTACGTGTCCTCGTGCTTGCCGAGGTCGAACACGGTCGCGACGTTCGGGTGCGAGATGCGCGCGGCGACGCGCGCCTCGTCGAGGAACATCTGGACGAACGACTCGTCCTCGACGAGGTGCGGGTGGATCTTCTTGATCGCGACCCACTTCTGGAAGCCGCCGGGGCCGTCCATGCGCGCGAGGTGCACGGAGGCCATGCCGCCGATGCCGATCTCGTCGACGACGCGGTAGCGACCCAGGAAATAGGTGCCGCCGCCCTGCGCGCGGATGTCCGGCAACGAGCCGCCCATCTGCTGATGGTTGCCGTGACCACGATCGGCCGGGTCTCCGCCGGGCGGACTTCCGCCCTGGTTCGGATCTTGGCGATTGGCGTGGTCGTACGGCAACGGGCTCTCCTCTACCTAATCCTACGCGTCATCACTTGGCCCGGACCGAAGGTGCGCCGACGGCGACCTGTTCGGAAGGGCGGGTACCGAAATAGACGGCCGTGCCGGCTCCCGCGAGCGCGACGCCGCCGATCACGTAAGGCCACGGGGACGACCAGAAGCCGCCGCCCTTGCGGGCCCCCGTGTCGGCGCCAGTACTCGCGGACGAGCCCGCGCTCGACGGCTCCGCCTTCGCGTTCGAGCCGCCAGCCGCCGCGACGCCGCCCTCGGGCACGCGCACGCGCTCCTCGACCGAGGCGAGCCGGTTGCCGTGGCTGTCGAGCGCGTCGACGCGAACGACGATGCTCGCGCTCGGCATCGTGACCTCCGAAGCCACGTCGAGCTCGGTGGTCTCGCCGGGCTTGGCCTCGGCGACCGCCTCCTTGCCGCTCGTTCCGTCACGCGCGACGAGCCCGAGCTTCGCGACGATCGGGATGTGCGCGCTGTCGAGCGAGGCGGTGACGGTGAACGGCTTGCCGGACGTCACTTCCTTCGGTGCCTTCAGCGAGAGCTGGATGCTGCCGATCTTGGCGGTGTCCTTCTTCGCCTGGGCGGCGTAGGCGGGGCCCTTCGGCCCGGCCTCGCTCGGCACCGCGAACGTGGAGTCGAGGATGCTCGCCGCGCGGAACGCGGCGATCGCTTGATCGCGCTTTCCGAGCGAGGCGCGGATCGAGCCGAGGCGAACGTACCCTTCGAGGACGTCGTTCGGCGCGAGGCCGCCCTTCTCGAGCGCTTCGCGATAGAGCGGCTCCGCGACGTCGAGGTTGCCCTTCTCCCACGCAGCACGCGCCTGCCGGAGCGCCGGGCCGCCGGCCACGGGCTCGGACGCGTACGCAGGCGCTGCGGTCGTGCCGAGCACGAAGCAGGCGACAGCGACCGCGCGCGAGAAAGCACGCATGACGCGGGACAGTTGCACCGTATGAAAAAGTATCGGGGCACCCGCGCCGATGCAAGGAAGGCCAACGCGCCCTCATGTGCGGAAACGGGCGCAGAGCGCCGCAAGATCGCCCTCCCGGCGAGGGATCGCCCTCAGGGGAAGGGCTGGCTGGGCCTTCCGCGCTCGAAATAAAAGCTGAACGTGCCGCGAATGTGGCCTCGGCAGCGGGGGGGCGGGCCGAGCCCGCCAGGCGCTCCCTCGCGCGGGTCGGCCAGGTAGACGTCGAAGCAGCCCGCCGTGAGCCGCTCGGCGGCCTGGGGCTCGTCGACCGTGCCGTCGAAGACGTGCGTGAACGAGATGAGGCTCTTGCCGGTGCCGACGCCCGCCGGCGCGTCCTTGCTCGGGTCGCAGCCGTTCGTCGGGTCCGCGCCCTTCATCGGCTTCACGTCGCAGGTGCCGTCGCTCGGGATCGAGACCTCCTCGACCGCGTGGAGCGTGACGTTCTGCGTGCGGCAGCTCTGCTGGAGGTAGAGCGTCTCGCTCACGAAGGCCGGGTCGGCCTTCGCCTTCACCGGCACGCCGGGAGGAGTGACCTCGGGCGGGAGGTCGACGGCGAGCGGCTGGCCGTACCGGCCCGCGAAGCCGATGGCCGGCGCGGGACGCACCTTGTTGATGTCGTAGAGGAGGATCGACAGGCCGTCGCTGAAGCTGTCGAAGTCGCTGCCGCTCTGGATGCGGATCTGGAGGCCTTCGCGGTACGGGACGGCGGCCAGGAAGTCGGCGTCGAGCTCGAACGGACCCGTCCAGCAGTTGGGGACGTTCAGCGTGCCCGCGACCTTGCCGCTACCCTCGCCCTGCGAGCAGGACGGCAGCGTCATCGCGACCGCCGCGGCGACGATCACGCTCACGAGCGGTGCGCGAAGCCTCACGATGCGTGACTGTAGCAGAGCCGGCCGCCGCCCAGCACGCGATCGCCGTCGTAGAACACGGCGACCTGGCCGCGGCTCACGGCGCGAACGGGCTTCGCGAACCGGACGATCGCAGTCGTGCCGCCGCCGTGTGCGGCGAGCTCGACGCGACCCTCGGCCCCCTCGTGGCGATAGCGAACGCGGACGCGGGCATCGAAGGGGAGGGAGACGCCCGGAGCGAGCACGACGTCGTCGACCTCGGCCGCGATCGACTCGAGGCCCTCGCCCTCGCCGAGACGGACCGTCGCGGTCTCGTGGTCGATCGACGTTACGAAGGCGGGCTTTCCGAGGGCGACGCCGAGCCCTTTGCGCTGGCCGATCGTGAAGCGATGGATGCCCTCGTGCGTGCCGACGACACGGCCGTCGGCGTCGACGATGGGACCGGGGCGCACGCGCGACGGCGCGCGCTTCTCGACGAACGCGGCGTACGCGCCGGCGCCTGCACCGACGAAGCAGAGCTCCTGGCTCTCGCCCTTCGTCGCTCCGGGGATCGCGCGGCGCACGGCCTCGGCGCGGACCTCGGGCTTCAGGCTGTCGCCGAGCGGGAAGACGAGGCGCTCGAGGTGCTCGCGCGGCGTCGCGTAGAGGAAGTAGCTCTGGTCCTTCGTCGCGTCGACGCCCTCGCGGAGGTAAGGAACGCCTTCGGGCGTGCGTGCGAGGCGCACGTAGTGGCCGGTCGCGACGCGCGATGCGCCGAGGCGATCGGCGAGCGCGACGAGCTCGGAGATCTTCACGCCGCGGTTGCACGCCGTGCACGGGCTCGGCGTCTCGCCGGCGAGGTAGGCCTCGACGAAGGGCTCGACGACCGTCTTCGCGAAGAGCTCGCGCCGATCGAACGTGAAGTGCGGGATGCCGAGCGCGTCGGCGGTGCGACGCGCGTCGTACTGATCCTCGGGGGCGCAGCAGCGGCCGTGCGAGCCGGGCGAGGCCGGGTCCTCCGGGTAGTCCCAGAGATGGAGCGTGACGCCGACGACGTCGCGGCCCTCGTCGACGAGGCGCGCGGCCGCGACGGCGGAGTCGACTCCGCCGCTCATGGCCACGATGACGCGCTCGCGAGAGGTCATGGCCTCCGTCTAGCGCATCACTGTCCCTGGAGCACTGTCTTCACGCCGCTGGTCGCCCGGTCGACGAGCTTCGCGGAGAGGTCGACCGCCTCGCTGTAGCGGTAGACGCCGGCCTGGAGCGCGAGCAATTCGCCCGGCCCGAGATCCTTGCCGCCCCCTTCGATGGCCCTCCGCACCACCTTCTCGCCGCGGTCGACCTCCTTCCCGAGACCGTGAAGGACCCGCGCGAAGGCGCTCTCCCCCGTGCCCGCCCCCGTGGCCGCCTTCGCCTCGGGTACGGCGGCAGCCGCCGCGGGAGCCGCGCGTCGAAACCCGTTCTCTCCACCGATCCGCATGAGCAGCCCGCTCGACCGCCCGGAGAGCGAGTTGCGCGCTTTCGTCAGCGCCCGTCGATTCCGCCGCGCTTCAGCGCCTTGGCGACGCCCTCGATCGCCCGCGCATGAAGACGGCTCGCCCACGACTTCGACAGCCCGAGCTCGCGTGCGGTCTCGTCGAACTGGATGTCCTCGAAGTAGTGGCGCTCGAGCAGGCGGCGCTCGGCCTCGGGTCGCTCGGCGATCGCGGCCCGGATGCGCGCGAGCAGCTCCGCGCGACCGACCGCCTCCTCGGGAGTGTCGTTCGTGTCCTCGGCGCGCTCGAGCGCCTCGCCGGAGCGCATGGTGAGGAAGCCGAGCGCCATGGCCATCGCCGCGGTGCCGAGCTGATCGGCGATCTTCGCGTCGGCGTCCGTGTCGGTCGTCACCGGAGCCGCGGCCTGCTCCTCGGCAGCGTTCTCGTGCACGCGGTCGGCCGCCTGCACGGCGCGGAGCTTGCGATAGACGCGCCGCGGAAGGTTTCCGTTCGAGCGGACGGCGTCGATCATCGCGCCGCGGATGCGCAGGTTCGCCCAGCGGCGAAACGGCACCGCGCGGTCGGGATCGAAGCTGCGCGCCGCGGCGAGCAGTGCCTCGCGTCCTTGCGACGCGAGATCGTCGAACTGCACGTACGGACCGAACTGCCGACGGACTTGCCGCGCGAGCATGTCCACGAGGTCGAGGCCCTCCTTCAGACGCGCGAGCACCTCCGGTGAGTCCGGTGCAGGCTTGAGCGGCGCGGGCGGTTCGACCATCGAGCTGTGGGGTTCCCCGTGAGAAAATCCCAGGGACGTGGAGGTGAAGTCAAGGATGGCATGCGTGGAGCGTGCTCTCGAGTGACGAGTCGACGGAAAGTGCCCGTCGTGACTTCCGGTCTGGCTCAACGATGCTAGGGTTCGCGGTCGCTCGAAGATGACCGAAGGTCAGAAGCCTAGCGACAGGGACGTCACGTCGGTACGCATCGCAGCGAGCGAGCGCGTCAGCTCCCTTGATCCGCGCACGCACGCCGCCTGGCGGACGTGGCTGGCGGCGCTCGCGAAGGACGCAGCGGCGGCGACGGCGGCGGCCCTCGCCTACGAATCGCTCTCGGCGGACGGTCGCGACGCGTGGCTCGACGCGCTCGAGGTCGACGCGCCGAACGTGGACGTGCCGAAGATCGCGCTGTACGCGCCGCTCCTGGGCGTCGAGCAGGACGACGAGCGGCGCGAGCGGATCGCGGGTCACGTCACCGGCGCTGCGATGAAGAGCACACCGCCGAGCGCGCTCGCCGCCACGATCCACGGTGATCGCAACGGCGACCGTGTCTGCCTCATCGTCTCGCCGCTGTACCTCGACTTCGTCGAGCTCCTCTTCTGTCGCTATGACCAGGACGAGGGAGTCCGCGAGGCCCGGCACGAGTGGCTCGTGCACAAGGACGACGTCGACACGTGGTCACGCCAGCTCGGCGTCACGATGAAGGCCGCTCCGCTCCAGCAGGTGGTCGAGGAGCTCGCGCACGCGGTCGTCGCGGACCGGCGTGCGGGCCGCGACGCCCCCGACGCGCTCATGGTCTACACCGACCTGTTCGCGCCGGACTTGCCGGCAAGCTCGGACAATGAGTGACCCTGCGGATCGCCGCTGCGGTTCGTGCGCGCGCTTCGTCCGCGTCATCGAGAAGATCGACGCGAACGGCGAGGTGAAGCGGGTGGGGGAGTGTCTCCTCGGCGTGTGGCCGGCGCCGCTCTACTCGACGAGCACGTGCTCGCAGTACGTGCAGCGCGGCACCTTCACCGCCAAGCCGCAGACGCCCACGCGAGGCGGTCGCAGCTTCGGAGGTCGCGCGCTCCGCATGGCGCCCGACGCCCCGGGCGCAACGCATGAAAAGCTCGATTTCGTTTTGCCGGAGGAGCTGCTCGACATGAACGCCGACGAATTCAGGGAAATCCTTCGTGAGGTGATCCGCGACGAGCTCGGGGTCTCGAGCACGCCGCTCGGGATGCGCTGGGAGGGCGGCGAGGTCATCCTCAAGCCCGGCAAGGAGGGCACGCAGGAGAAGCGCATTCCGATCGAGGCGCTCTTCAGCAAGGTCGTGATGATCCGCGACAAGCTCCGCGTGCTGGAGCAGAAGCTCAACGCGCACTCGAAGCTCACGGCCGAGGAGAAGATCGCGATGCAGCAGTACATCACCGGCTGCTACGGCTCGCTGACCACGTTCAACGTGCTTTTCGCGAACAAGAGCGACAATTTCGTGGGCCAGAAGGGCGACGACTAGACTGGTACGGATGAAGGTCCGCGGAGCACTGCTCGCAGCATCGATCGCCCTCGGGGCGATGGGCTGTGGGCCGAAGACGGTCGAAGCGCCCGTCGGCACGTCCGACAAGCCGGGCGCGGCGTTCCCCGATCGACCGGTGACGTACGCGTTCGACACGCTGGACGAGCGGCCGGTGTCGTCCGCCGCGCATCGTGGGAAGCCGACGGTCCTCGCGTTCGTGACGACGGGCGACATCGTGGGCCAGGCCCAGGTCGACTATCTCGTCGCGATGGCGAAGAACGACGGCGCGAGGGTGAACTACGCGCTCATCGCCTTGCATCCGCGCAAGGAGATCATGCTCGTCGAGGCGTACATGTCCGCGCTGAAGGTGGAGTTCCCGGTGGCGCTGGGCGACGCGTCGGCGATGGCGCCGCAGGGGCCATTCGGCGAGATCGCGGCGGTGCCGACGATCGTGGTGCTGGACCGCGACGGCAAGATCGCGTGGAAGCACACGGGCCTCGCCAGGAGCGACGAGCTCCGCAGCCACCTGCGCCGCGTCCGCTAGAGGGGCTCCGCCCCTCACGCTTCGCGTGAGCCCCATCGCGCCACCGGACCGGCGTGATTCGGCTTCGAGAACGGCGCCGCAGCGGCGCCGATTTCACGCCTAAGCCGAGCGAGACTGTGGCCTTCCCCTTGTGAGGTCTGACGATCGCTCGCAGGTGGCGGATCGAGAAACGGCGTGCGTTGCGCACGCCGGTCGGCGCGCAGCGCGATTCTCCCAAGGGGCGAGGCTCATCGCGGAGCGATGAGGGGGACCGGAGGTCCCCAACAAGAAGGACTACTTCGTCGGTTCGACGAGAGGCGCGGAGGTCGAGGAGCCGGCGCCCCAGAAGCTGAGGCCAGACGGCTTGTTCGGCATCGGGATGATGCTCGTCGCAAGCTGCGACGTGCCGAACGTGACCTCGAAGAGATCGCCGGTGTCGTTGAAGCCGTAGATCTTGCCGCCCCAGAACGAGAGCCCGAACACGTTGTGGTGCTCGATCGAGCCCCAGTTCTTCACGAGCTTGCCCGTCGCCGGGTCGACCTCGACGAGGCAGTCGTTCGTCGTGCAGTTGTTCCCCGTGCCCTTCACGGTGAGGTACGTCTTGCCGCCCTTCACGGACACGATGTCGCCGCTCGACTTGAGACCGCCGCCGAGCGCGCCGATGGTCGTCTTTGCGCCGGTCGCCGTGTCGATGCGGACGTAGTTGGCGTCCTCGTAGCCGACGAGCGCCTCGGAGGCCGCGTCGACGGTGCCCTTCGGCACGAACGAGAGCGAGTTCGGGTACGAGCCCTTCGCGATCTCGGTGCAGGCGGCCGTGGCCTTGTCGACGCGGTAGAGCGCGTTGTTGCTCGTCGCGAAGAGGTTCGACGCCTCGTCGAGCGCGATGTCGACGATCTGGGTGCAGCCGTCGAAGTCGCCGACCTCGGTGACCGCATTCGACTTCGGGTCGAGCTTGAAGAGCGTGGTCGCGCTGTGCCCGTAGATCTCGTTCACCTCGGCCGGGTTCACCGCCGGCGGAGCCGGGTTCTTCGGCTCGAAGCCTCCGGTCGGCGCGGGCGCCGGGGTCTCCGTGGCCGCAGGGGCCGGCGTCTCCTCGAAGCCCGTGCGGGACGAGGACGAGCCGCAGCCCAGCGCCACCGTGCTGAGGACGGCAAGAGAAGCCAGACAACCGAGAGCGCGCGGGGCGTACATGAGTGGCGGGACGCTAGCGCGAGCAAAAGATTCTGCCACGATACGACCGCGTCTCAAGACCGGTGAGTGGCAGAAGGTGCGAGCCCGCCACGGACGCGTCACCTGCCCGTGACGAGGCCCCGGATCTGCGCCGATAGCTCGGGTTTTACGACCTTTCCGAGGGAATTCTTCGGCAGCTCGGGCAGGAAGAGGACGTCCTTCGGGACCTTGTAAGGAGCAAGCCGCTCCCGGACGAAGCCGCGGAGAGCCGCCTCGTCGCAGTCGCCACCCCCCTCCCGCCGCACGACGCAGGCGACCACGCGCTCGCCCCAGGCCTCGTCCGGGAGGCCGACCACGGCCACCTCGCCGACGCCCGGATGCTCCCGGAGGACCTCCTCGATCTCGAGCGCGCTCAGCTTGTAGCCGCCGCTCTTCAGGATATCGACGCTCGTGCGGCCGAGGATCTTGAACGGCGCTTCGGTGCCGCGCGAGGCGTCGCGAGTGACTGTGTCTCCCGTCTTGAACCAGTGGCCACCGCCGTCGGGGTCGTCCACGAAGGCGCTTCGAGTCTCGGCGTCGCGCCGATGGTAGCCCGCGAACACGGACGGGCCGCGGATCCAGAGCTCACCTGTCTCCGCGACGTTCCCGTCGTCGCCGACGATGCGTGTCTCGACGCTCGGAAGAGGGAAGCCGACGCAGCCCGGGAACCGCTCGCCGTCGAGCCGGTTCGTGATGCCGACACCGATCTCCGTCATACCGAAGCGCTCGAGGGGGATCTTGCCGGTGATCGTGCGCCAGCGCTCGGCGAGGGTCACGGGGAGCGCGGCGCTCCCGCTCGTCGCGAGGCGAAGGGCGCGCGCGTTGTCGGACCATCGCGCGCGCGTCGCTTCCTCCGCGCCGTCGAAGGCGACGAAGAGGCGGTGGTACATCGCGGGCACGCCCATGAAGACCGTCGCCTCGCTCATCGCCTCCCACAGCGCTGGCGCGTCGAACGTCGTGAGCCGCGTCGCCGCGCCCGCGCCGAGCGCGGTGAGCAGCGCGATCGCGAGGCCGTGCATGTGATGCAGCGGAAGGGCGTGGAGCAGCGTGTCCGTCGGGCCGAAGCCCCACGCGGCGCCGACGAGCTCCTGCTGCACCTCGAGGTTCGTGTGCGTGATGACTGCGCCCTTCGGCTTGCCGGTCGTGCCGCTCGTGTAGAGCTGGAGCGCGGGTGCGTCGCCTCCGGCGGCGAGCGCCGCGGCGGTGACCGCGCCGATCTCCTCGCTCGTATGGAGCAGCGGCTCGAGCGCCTCCACGTCGCACGTCGCCGCGAGCGGAGCGGCGAGCTGGGCATGCTCGGCCGACACGAAGACGGTGCGCACCTCGGCGTCCTCGCAGAAGTAACGGGTCTCTGGCGCGGGATGCAGCGGGGAGAGCACGACGACGCACCCGCCGGCGAGGAGCACGCCGAAGAACGCCTCCACGAAGCGCGCGTCTGGCGCGACGAGGAGCGCGACGCGCTCACCGTCGAGCGAGCGCCGACCTCGCAGGAGCCACGAGGCGACGCGGATCGAGCCGGAGACGACCGTCGCATACGAGTGCGTGCCCGAGCCGTCGAGCACGGCCGCGCGCGTGTCGGTCGCGCGATCGAGCCATCGCGACGTCAGTGTGCTCATGCACAGGGCTTTACTACGAGCCGACGAGGGCGACGAGTCGCTCGCATGGCGGTACGCTCGGCGTCGTGACAGGCGCGCCCACGACGGCCGACCGGCCCGCTCTGCGCGGCACGGTGCTCGCGCTGGTCTCGGCGCTCGCGTTCGGGGTCGCAACGCCGCTCGTCCAGCGCTTCGGGCACGGCGTGGGGTCGTTCGCGACCGCCGCCCTCCTCTATACGGGGGCGGCGCTCGTGGGGCTCGTGTCCCGGTCGAGAGACGAGGCAAAGCTGCGTCGCGAGCACCTGCGGCGCGTTGTCGTGGTCGCCGTGATCGGCGCGGGGCTCGCGCCGGCCGCCCTCGCGTGGGGGCTCGCGCGGACGAGCGGTACGGCGGCGTCCCTGATGCTCAATCTCGAGGCGGTCTTCACGCTGGTGCTCGCGCGCTTGCTCTACGCGGAGCACGTCGGACGTCGCGTGGCGGTCGCCGCCGCGCTGCTCGTCGCCGGCGGCACGCTCCTCGTCTTCGATCGGAGCGGCGCGGCGGGCGGCGCTCCGCACGTCCTCGGGCTCGTGGCCGTGGCGCTCTCCGCGCTCGCCTGGGCAACCGACAACGCGCTCGCGAAGCCGCTCTCCGAGCTCGACCCCGCAGCGGTGGTCGCGGCGAAGGGAGCGCTAGGCGCGATGCTCTCGTCGTGCGCGGCTCTCGCGCTCGGGGAGACATGGCCGGCGTGGTTGCCGATGCTCGGCCTCGTCGTCGTCGGTGCGACGGGCTACGGCGTGAGCCTGCGGCTCTATCTCAAGGCCCAGCGTGCGCTCGGGGCGGGGCGCACCGCTTCGGTCTTCGCGTCGGCGCCGTTCTGCGGTGCGCTCGTGGCCTGGGCGCTCGGGGAGCCGGCCGGCCTGTACGCGTTGGCCGCGGGCGCGGTCATGGCCCTCGGCCTCGTGCTGCACATGACCGAGCGGCACGAGCACGAGCACGCGCACGACGTGATCGAGCACGAGCACGCGCACCGGCACGACGATGCGCATCACGATCACGGGCACGAGCCGATGCCGGAAGGGGAGCACACGCACGCGCACAGGCACGAGCGGACGGTGCATCGGCACCCGCACGTCCCGGATGTGCACCATGGGCACGCGCATGAGCACGTGCACGATCACGACCACGATCTCGCGCCCGGTCCCGTGCCCGAGAAGGAGAGCGGGCACGGGCACGGGCACGGGCGAGACGAGCACACGCACTAGCGTCAGCTAGGCGGCAAGCTCGTCGCCGGTATCCGGTTTCTCAGTGCAGGTCGCCGACCAGGTACGCGAAGCAGGGGACCAGGACTTCTTCCGGGCTCGCGCCGCCATGCGTGATGCGGCCGCGGCGATCGATCGTGAAGCCATGATCGCCGAGCACGAGGAGGAGCGTGCGCGGCGGCAGCGTCTCGATGTGCTTCAGGATGGCGTCCGCGACGCTCGCCGCGATGTCGGGGAGCGCGGCGACGACGTGCGCGGCGCCCGAGCCCGAGGCCGGGTCCGGGAACGCGCCGAGCATCGACGGGACGATGTCGAGCTTGTAGAGCTCGCGCGAGCCGACCCGCAGGCGGCGAACGGTCTCCGCCCGGCGACCGCGCAGGGACTCGGTGGCCTCCTCGGCAGCGGCCGGCGCGCGGAGCGCATCCATGCCGCGCGCGAGCGTCTCCAGCTGCCGGTACGTCGTGGTCGGGAGCGCACTCCACGAGAGCGACTCGTTCGTGAGCGAGGCCGTGCCCGCCGCGCGCGTCGCGAGCTCGTCGCGCACCATGCAGCCGAGGTCGTGGCGCATCGCATCGATCACGAGCACGTGCGTGTTGCGCGCGTTGTGGAGACGCGCCTGCTTCACCGCGACGTCGTAGGCATCCATCACGAGGCGGGGCCTGCGGCCCGTCGCTCCGAAGGTCACGAACGCATCGGTGTACGTCCGCTCGAACCCGGTCTTGAACTCGTCGTGCGCACGGAGCGCGCGCGGGTCCTCGAGGCCTCCCGCGATCGCATTCGCGAGCGGCATGTAGCTCTCGACGAAGAGCTTCTCGAACGACGCGAGGGGCTGCGGGCCGCGCGCTGCGCCGAGCGCGATCGCCCACGAACGCCAGTAGTCCGACGGACCCGAAACGGCGACCCCGGCCGTGTGTCGGCGTCGCGCGGCGTCGGTCTTCGTCCGCGCGACGCGGTCGGTGCGCGGGGCCTGCTCGACCTTCGCCGGCTCGATCTCGGCGACGGGCGCGTCCACGTGCGTCTCGACGAGCTCGGCGGCTTCGAGGAGCGGCTCGGCCTCGGCTTCGTCGGTGGCGCCTCCGAGGGTCGCCTCGTCCTCGATGCGCTCGCTCGCCTCGACCTCGACCTCGACCTCGACCTCGACCTCGACCTCGACCTCGACCTCGATCGCAGTCGCCGACGACTCGACGGCCACCTCGACCACGCTCGTTCCCACGTCGTCCGCGACGACGACCACGTCTACGACCCCCACCACATCCACGACCGCGCCCGTCGCGCGGCCCAGCAGGCGACGCAGCTGGACCGGCTCCTCGTAGGCGCCGACGAGCTCGTCGCCGTCGTCGACGAGGAGGACGTAGGGGCCGTTCTCCGTCGCCTTCGCGAGCTGCCTCAGTGTCGCGCTGTCCTCGGGCGTCAGCGCAGGGGCCGCGATCTTCGAAAGCGACCCCATCGCGATCGCGAGGCCTGTCGCTCCGACCGTTCGTGCGCGAAAGAGCTGATCGGCGAGCCGAGCTCCGATGTCGGTCTCGTCGGGCATCGTGGACCACGCGACGAGATACGGAGACGGGGCGCCGTGGACACCGAGCGCCCGCTCGACGAGCTCGTCGACGCGCTCGGCGAGCCGGCCGCGCAGCGAGGCCAGCGGCGAGGCGACGTCGACGACGATCGCTCCTTCGCCCAGAAGCTCCGCTTTGCGCTGCACCTGCGCCTCCGCGCTGAGGAATGCGAGCTCACCCACGAGCGGCGCGCGCTCGATCGCGAGGACCGGCGTGGCCTCCGTCTCGCCGTCGACCTCCTCGGCGCTGGCGCGCGGCAGAGGGGTCTCCATCTCCGAGCAAGCGTGATCGGATTCCTGCATGCTCGTGATGTGCCAACATCCCGAGAAAATGGCCCACTTTCTTGCGGGTTCTCCGGGCGGTGGCCGTTGACCGACCGCGATCGGCTCCCTAGGCTAGAGAGCGTTCCCTCTGCCGGGTTCGTGATTCGCGGTTTTCATGATCCCCTTATGTGAATGAACCCGGAGGGCAAATGGTCGCTCAGTGTGCACGCCCAGCCATCTCGAAAGAGCTCTGGATAATTGGGAAGCCTAAAGCGCGGCCCGCGCCCCCCACCTAGGCCTAGGCCTAGGGGTTCATGACACCCGCACACGGCCACGGCGGTCGGAACGTTTGATGGGCCCTTCGCGCAAGCGGAGGGCCCATCACCTTTTTGTCTCAGCCCCCGGGAGGCGGGAAGAACGGCGCGGGCTCCACGGCAGGGCTCGCTGCGACGGAGGGCGCCTCGTCGACGACCACCGCCGCAGTCGCGGTCGAGGTCGAGGCACGCTGGGCTTGTCGCAGCGCCTCCTGCACATGCGTGCTCCCGGGCTTCTCCTTCGCGAGCCCTTCGAGCAGCACGACGGCCTGGTCGGCCTCGCCCTTCGCCACGAGCGCACGCGCGGCATCCACGCGCGGATCGTTCCCGAGGACCGCCGCGCGCTCCACGGCGTCGTCGAGCCGGCGATCGACGCCGAAGATGCGGAACGCGCCGGCGACCGCCACGCCGAAGGCGAACCCACCGACATGTGCCCAGTGCGCCGTGCCCGACGAGCGGATCGCGAGCCCGTAGAACGCGCCCATCGCTCCGGCAACGGCCCCCGACGCGCCGATCAGCGATGCAGCGCCGTTCGACGTCGCGAGATGGTGCACGCCCGCGGCAACGACGCCCGCCATCAGATAGTAGATCGCGAAGGGCAGGCGGCCCCAGCGGTCCTCCAGCGACAGGCCACACAAGAAGAGGAACCACATGTTGCCCGCGACGTGCCAGACGTCCGCGTGCGCGAACATGTACGTGACGAGCCCGAGCAGGTTGGCGCGATCCGGTACGTAGCCGAGGCCCTCGGTGAGCTCGGGGCCGACGGCGCTCGCGAGCACGAACGCGACGACGGTGAGCACGACGAGGCCGAGGGTGACGACCGGCATCCGCCGGACGGTCATCTTCTCGTGGCTGATCGGGAGCAGCATCGCGGCGCGATCTCAGCCTAGACTGGCAGGAGATGACCGAGAAGGCGCGAGTACTCGTCCACGGTGCGACAGGCTTCACGGGCGGGCTCGTCTGCGCGCTCCTCGCGGCGCGGGGGATGACCTACGCGGTGTCAGGACGCAGCCAGAGCCGGCTCGAGCAGCTCCGCGAGCGACTGGCGAGGAGCGGCGGTGCGCCGCCGGTCGAGCTCTGCACGATCGACATCGAGAGTCGACCGACCATCGATCGCGCCATCGAGGGGCGCGCGATCGTGCTCGCTTGTGCCGGACCGTTCGTCGACGTGGGCATGCCGATCCTCGCCGCGTGCGCGCGGCTCGGCGTGCACTACGTCGACACCACGGGCGAGCAGCGCTTCGTCGCCGACGCCGCGAGGAACCACCAGGCCAGCTGCGAGGCGAGCCGCGCATGCGTCGTGCCCGCGATGGCGTTCGAGATCGCTCCCTCCGACTGGGTCTGCCATCTGGCCGCGGAGCGTGTGGGGGGCGCTCCCGACACGATCGACGTGTTCTACGCGAATCGCACCGCCGACGGCGCGACTGGCGGCGCGACCACGCGCGGCACGAAGAAGAGCATCCTCGGTGTGCTCGCGGAGCGCGCGCCGCTCCAGTGGGTAGACGGCTCGCTGGTGGTCGAGGCCTCGGCCGAGAAGATGACGACCTTCGCGCTCCCCAACGGGCGTCGCATCGCCGCGGCGTCGTTCCCGAGCCCCGAGGCCGTCGTCGTCCCCGGGCACACCGGGGCGCGCACGGTGCGCACGTACATGGCCATGGACGAGCGCGCGGCTCGGGCGATGCATCGCCTGCGCAAGGTCGCCCCGACGCTCGTTCGCGCCACGAGGTCGCTCGCCGAGCGATGGGTCGAGCGCACCGCCGAGGGACCCGAGGGCAGCGAGCGCGACGGGACGTTCACGGTCCTCGCCGAGGCGACGAAGGGAAGCGAGCGCTCTCGCGTCGCGCTCACCGGCTCGGACCCTTACGGGCTCACCGCCGAGCTCCAGGTCTACGCCGCAGAGCGCGCGCTTGCCGGCGCGATCTCCGCCGTCGGCGTGGTCGGTCCGAGCGTCGCGTTCCCGCCGCGCGAGGCGATCGCGGCGCTCGCCCATACTGGGCTCTCGCTCGTCGAGCCGGCCTGAGGCAGACTGCGCGCGTGTCGGATCCCTCTCGCGACGTCGCCGACCTCCGTGTCGCCGACCTGCTCACGTTCCTTGCGGTCGTGCGGAGCTCGTCGCTCACGGGTGCGGCGCGCGAGCGGCGTGTCACGCCCTCGCAGGTGAGCAAGGCGATCACTCGCGTCGAGGCGCACTTCGCGCGCAAGCTGGTCGAGCGCGGCAGCCGAGGGGTGGTGCTGAGCGAAGCGGGTCGCCTCATCGCGCCGTCGCTCGAGTCGGTGGTCAGCCAGCTGGAGTCCGCGCGCGCCGCGAGCCCCGAGGGCGCGGAGATGACGATCGGCGCTCCGTCGTATCTGCAGACCTCGCTCCTCCCGGGCTCGGCGGCGCAGCGCCGAACGTGCGGCTCCGCGCGTTCGAGCTCCCGCCGTCGCTCCTTCGCGCGCGCGCGCAGGACGACGGCTTCGACGTCCTGCTCCTGCCCGGAGGCGGAGGACACCTTCCCGCGAGCTGGGTCTCGGAGGAGGTGGGCATGCTGCGTCGCGGGCTCTTCGCGTCGCCGACCTTGCGCCAGCGCCTCGGCAAGGGCGCCGTTCCTCTCGAGCGCCTCGCCGAGGTGCCGTTCATCATCCCGATCTTCCGGCAGCAGGGGCGAGTCGTTCCCGTCGACGATGGCTTTCCTCTCCCGCGGGTGCAGCGGAAGGTCGGTCATCAGGTGCTAGACGTTCCTCGTCGCCCTCGAGCTGGCGGTGCAGACCGAGCAGCTCGCGTTCGGTCCGGCCATCGCAGCGCAGCGCCACGTCGCGACCGGCGCGCTGGTCGAGATCCCGATCGAGGGCTACACCGCGACCTAGCCTCTCGCGTTCGCGTGCAACGTCGACCGCGTCTCGGCGCGCACGCGGACGGCGTTCGGTAACGCCCTCCGCACGGCGATGACCTTGCTGAGCCCGTGAGCGCGGACCCGCCAGGCTACGGTGGGATCACGGTGATCCACGCGTCCAGCAGGGCGACCCCTTGCGTGTCGACCTGACGGGTCACGAGCGGAGGCATCTGGAGGATGGCGTTCGGCTCGTCGGCGCCGGTGACGCGGCGACCCGAGAGGATCGACACGAGGCTCCCCGACGGATTGCCGCCTGCGATGCGCAGGTAGTTGGTGCCGGCGTCGACGTCCTGACGTGACGACACGACGTTCACCGCCGTCTTCCAGCTGTCGAGGTCCTGCACCGTGACCACGCCGGCCTCGGGGAGGAGCTGCGACGGGCGCAGCAGGAAGAACAGGTCCGTGAACTGCGCGGCCGCGCCGGAGCTCGCGTTGTGACACGAGCCGCAGTTTGCGTGCAGCCAGCCGAGCGCAGGGGCCGCCGTCGTCGTGCCGTCGTCGGGGATCGTGATCGTCGTCGTCGGCGGCGTGACCGAGAAGCGCCCTTCCGCGGCGAGCGACGCCAGCGTCACGCCTTGCGCGGTCGGAAGGCCGAGGCTCACAGCCTCGATGCCGAGCAGCGGCTCCGACTTGCCCGCATGGCAGTAGTCGCAATTCGTCGTGTTGGGGATCTCGTAGGCGGCCGCCTTGCCTGCGATCGGGACCTTCTCGCCGTTGTCCTTGCGGACGGCGTCGGTGCCGGCGTCGTTCCAGCGATACGCGGTGTGTCGCCACGAGCCCTTCGCCTTCAGGTAGAGGCGGGTCTCGATGAGCTTGCCGTCGAGCCTGAACTCTTTCCAGACCTTCGTGCCGTCGGGGAACTTCCACTCGTCGAAGTTCGCGATGTCGATCTTCGCGCCCGGCGGAAGGTAGAGGTACCGAGACTTCACCGCGCCGTCGCTCCAGAACTGGACGCCCGGCGTGTAGGGCTTGTTCTCGATGGCGATCGCCTTGGTCGCGAAGTCGGAGTAGAGGCCGGTGCAGTCGAGGTGCCCCTGGATGCCGTCGGCCTGGACGTCGGCCTTGCAATCGCGGCCGGGAGGTCGCGCGTCGACCGCTGCGTCGGGCAGGGGAGGGACGAACGTGTCGGGCGCGGCCGCCTCCGGCGCGGCGTCGGGCGCGTCGGTGGTGCCGAGCTCGTCGCTGCTGCAGCCCGACCAGAGCGCAGCCGAGAGTGGAAGCACCGCGAGGGCTACCATCGTTCCGAAGCGAAGGAAGACCTTGGACATCACCGATCGAGGATACCCGAACGCCTCCGGCTTTCGTATCCTCGCCGCGTCATGTCCGAAACCCCTCCCGGCGTACCTGGCCTCCCCCTCGGCCCGCCCCCCGGCCTACCCCCCCGCGTCGGCATCATCATGGGCTCGACGTCCGACTGGCCGACGATGGCTCACGCCGCCGAGATGCTCGAGCGCCTCGGCGTCGCGTTCGAGGTGAAGGTGGTCTCCGCGCACCGAACCCCCGACCTCCTCTTCGAGTACGCGAGCACCGCGGAGCAGCGCGGGCTGCACGTCATCATCGCGGGCGCGGGCGGAGCCGCCCATCTCCCGGGAATGGCTGCCGCGAAGACGCTCCTTCCCGTGCTCGGCGTGCCCGTCGAGTCGAAGATGCTGCGCGGGGTCGACTCGCTCCTCTCCATCGTGCAGATGCCGGCCGGCATCCCGGTCGCGACGTTCGCGATCGGTCGGGCGGGCGCGGTCAACGCCGCGCTCGCGGCCGCGCAGATCCTCGCGCGACAGGACGGCGCGGTCAGGGCCGCGCTCGTGCGTCATCGCGAGGAGCAGACGGCCAAGGTCCTCGAGCAGCCCGACCCGCGCGTGCCGCCCGATGCCGAGGAGTCCGCGCCGGGCTCGGCCACGCCTCCCGCCTCGAGCCGTCGCGGCGAGCAGAAGGCCTGAGCACGTGACGATCGGCGTCCTCGGCGGCGGGCAGCTCGGGCGCATGATCGCGCTCGCCGGTTACACGCTCGGTCAGCGCTTCGTGTTCCTCGATCCGGGCGCCGAGTCGTCCGCGGGTCACGTGGGCAACCTCCGCGTCGGCGCCTACGACGACGAGGAGCGGCTCAGCGAGCTCGCGCGCAAGAGCGACGTCGTCACCTACGAGTTCGAGAACGTGCCGGTCGGCTCGGCGCGCTTCCTCAACGAGCTCGTGCGCGTGTACCCGCCGCCGCGCGCCCTCGAGGTGAGCCAGGACCGCCTCGACGAGAAGGCCTTCTTCGCGTCGCTCGGGATCCCCACCGCCGGCTTCGCCGCCATCTCGAGCAAGGAGGACCTCGATCGCGCGGTCGCGAAGCTCGGGCTCCCGGCGGTGCTGAAGACGCGTCGCTTCGGCTACGACGGCAAGGGCCAGTGGGTCCTTCGCACCGCGGAGGACGTGGACCATGCCTGGGAGGCGCTCGGCGCCGCTTCGCTGGTGCTCGAGGCGTTCGTCCCGTTCGAGCGCGAGATGTCGATCCTCGCCGTGCGCAGTACGCGCGGCGAGACGCGCTTCTATCCGCTCGTCGAGAACGAGCACCGCGACGGCATCCTGCGCGTCTCGTACCCGAAGAGCGACGCCTGGACGGCGGACCTGCAGGCACGTGCCGAGGAGCATGCGGGGCGCATCCTGACCGCGCTCGACTACGTCGGCGTGCTCGCGATGGAGCTCTTCATCACCGGCGATCAGCTCGTCGCGAACGAGATGGCGCCGCGCGTCCACAACTCGGGGCACTGGACGATCGAGGGCGCGGAGACGAGCCAGTTCGAGAACCACGTGCGCGCCATCCTCGGGATGCCGCTCGGCTCGACGCGCATGATCGGCTGCTCGGCGATGATCAACGCGATCGGCAAGCTGCCTTCACGCGACGAGGTCCTCGCGGTCGAGGGCGCGCATCTCCACGCCTACGGCAAGGAGGGAGCGCCCGGCCGCAAGGTCGGTCACGTGACCGTGCGCGCAGAGACGCGGAAGGAGCTCCGCGAGAAGATCGAGAAGCTCCTCCCGATCGTCGACCCGGGCGGCAAGCCGCCTACTTGAGCGTGCAGGTGCCGGTGAGCGCGCTCGGCTCGACCACGCACGTCGGCTTGACCGCCTGACACGCGGCGCACGCGATGTCGCCGCTCTGCGAGCGGCACTGCGAGGTGCCCGCGCGATAGTCGGCCTTGTACTTCGCCAAGTCGGACTTCGCGATCGCGAGGTTCGGACACTTGCACGGGGTGCAGAGGCCGCCGACGGTCGCGAGGTCGCAGTCGCCGTCGACCGAGCAGCTCGTCGAGTACTTCTTTCCGTCGAGCGGCTCGGGCTCGTTGGGAGGCTGGGGCAGCTTGCACGCGGCACTCGCGCCCGCGTCGTTCGTGACGACGAGCTCGCGGGGCGGCAGCCCGGTGCGTGGTCCGTCGCCGGTGACCTTCACGGTGTAGGTGCCTGCGGTGAGCGGCGGGAGCTTGCAGGTCGTGCCCGGCAGCGCGCAGATCGCGGGGCAGGCCTGATCACCCGGGGGCGGACAGACACGCGTGATCATCGAGATCGTGATGTCGGTGCCGCTGACGTCGACCTTGCACGGGTCGAACGTGGTGAAGCAACCGAGGCAGCCGTCGGCGGCGTCGACCTGGAATTCGATGGGCACGCCTGCCTGCGCGAGGCCCGGCACGCAGGCGCGATCGCCGGGCAGCGTCGAGGTCGTGCAGCTGCCGCCGCCTCCGTCCCCACCACCGCCGCCGTCGCCACCGCCGCCGTCCGCGCCTCCGTCACCGATGTTCGTGGTGGTGCCGCCGCACGCGACGACGACGAAGGCGAAGGCGGCAACGAGGGAGGAAGCGGAAGAAGCTCGAAGGCTCATCCCTCCATCAAAGCATGGCGGCGGGCGCTGCGCCTCCACCCCAGGTGACGATGAGCTCGCGGGCGCCCCAGCCCTTCGCGAGGGCGCGCAGCTGCTTCTCGGCCTGCTCCTTGGCGCGTGCGATCGCCTTGGGATCCTTGGCGGCGGCCTCGAACGCAGCGATTGCGTCGCGCCTCGCGACCGACTCGAGCGCCTCGTTGCGCTTTGCGAGCAGATCCGTGGCGCGCGCATGGACATACGAGTGCGGCTCGTCGAACCGTGTCGAGAGCACCTCCGGCGCGGGGAGGTGCAGGTACGCGGTGCCCGTCGCCGCATCGAGGCGGGCGTCGCTCTCGGTGAGCTTGCCGAGGTCGACGCCGAGCACGACCTCGCCGGTGGCGACGAAGAGGAGCGAGTCTTCGGCGTCGACGAGGCCGTAGAGCCTCGTCTGGTGGTCCTTCACGTCGACGACCTTCTCGACGTGGAGCGCGAGCGTCTCGAGCCTCGCGAGCTCGCGCAGGTCCTTGAGGACGGTGGGCGTCGGATGCACCACCCGCACCTCGGAGGCCGGCGCGGGCGTCGCGCGATCGTGGAGGTAGCCGAACGTCATGGCCGCCACCGCGACGAACGCGGCCGGCCAGGCGAATCGCGAGAGCTCAGCAGGGCGGAGGTCGCGGGCGGGTAAGCTCATGACGAGCCAACCCGCGGCGCGCTCACTCGATTCCCGCGTCCGCGCGCGTCAGATGGCGACGCCCTGTGCGTCGAACACACCTTCGAAGAGCGCAGTGCTGAGGTAGCGCTCGCCGGAGTCGGGGAGGATGACCACGATGGTCTTCCCCTCGTTCTCGGGTCGCTGCGCGAGGCGCGCCGCGACCGCGGTGGCCGCGCCGCACGAGATCCCGGAGAGGATTCCCTCGAGCCGCGCGAGCTTCCGCGCGAAGTCGATCGCCTCCTCGTTCGTCACCTGCTCGATCTGGTCGACGAGCGAGAGATCGAGCACGTCGGGGACGAAGCCGGCGCCGATGCCCTGGATCTTGTGCGGGCCCGGTACGAGCGGCTCACCCGCGCGCTTCTGCCTGAGGACGGGGCTGTTCGCCGGCTCGACGGCCACCGAGAGCAGCGCCTTGTTCTTGATGCTCTTCCAGTAGCGCGACACGCCCGTGATCGTTCCACCGGTGCCGACGCCCGAGACGAGAATGTCGACCTTGCCGTCGGTGTCGTTCCAGATCTCGGGGCCGGTCGTCGTCTCGTGGATGCGCGCGTTCGCCGGGTTCTTGAACTGCTGGAGGAGCACGTAGCGCCCGGGGTCGGACGCCTGGATCTCCTCGGCCTTCGCGATCGCGCCCGCCATGCCGCGCGGACCTTCGGTGAGGACGAGCTTCGCGCCGAACGCGACGAGCAGCTTGCGGCGCTCGACGCTCATCGTCTCGGGCATCGTCAGCGTCAGCGGATAGCCGCGCGCGGCCGCGACGAACGCGAGCGCGATGCCGGTGTTGCCGCTCGTGGGCTCGACGATCTCCTTGCCGGGGCCGAGCACGCCGCGCTCCTCGGCGTCCCACACCATCGCGGCGCCGAGACGGCACTTCACCGAGTAGGCCGGGTTGCGGCCCTCGATCTTCGCGAGGATCGTCGCGCGGGAGTCGGGGACGATGCGGTTGAGGCGCACGAGCGGCGTGCGGCCGATCGAGCGCGCGTTGTCTTCGAACCAGCTGGCCATGGGCGACTCCGAGTGATTCTACGGAAATGAATGTCTGTCTTGTTTAGCAAACGTTTCGGTCGCGTCGAGCCCTCGTGCAGCGCAACGTTTGCACACGTCAGATCGTGACGCGCATGACCTCTTCGACGCTGGTGAGGCCTTCCTTCACCTTCATGAGGCCGATGCGGCGCAGCGTGGCGACGCCGCGCTTCTTGAGGAGCACCTTGTACTCGCGCGGGCTCGCCTTGTTCTTGATGAGCTCGCGCATGTCGTCGTCGACGATGACGACCTCGAAGATGCCGGTGCGGCCCTTGTAGCCGGTGCGGATGCACTCGGCGCAGCCCTTCGGCTTCGGGACGAGCGTGCCCTTGGGGAGCACCACGTCCTCGCCGTCGAGGAGGTCGGCCTCGAGCGGCACCATCTCCATGCACTTTCGGCAGACGAGGCGTACGAGCCGCTGCGCGAAGATGGCGGTGAGCGCGTTCGCGACGATCCACGGCTCGACGCCGAGGTCGACGAGACGCACCGCCGTCTCGACGGCATCGGACGTGTGCACGGTGGAGAGCACGAGGTGACCGGTGAGGGACGCCTGGAGCGCGATGCCCGCGGTCTCCGTGTCGCGGATCTCGCCGACCATGATGACGTCGGGGTCCTGGCGCAGGATGGCGCGCAGGCCCGTCGCGAACGTGAAGCCCGCCTTCAGGTTCGTCTGACCCTGGGTGATCTGCGGGAGCTCGACCTCGATCGGGTCCTCGAGCGTCATCACGTTCGTGCGGCGCGTGTCGATGAGCCGCATGAAGGAGTAGAGCGTCGACGTCTTGCCGGCGCCCGTGGGGCCGCTCGTGACGAGGAAGCCCTGCGGTCGGTCGACGAGCTCGCGCACGATCGCCTGTGTGACGGGGTCGAGGCCGATCTTCTCGAAGGGGATGAGCGCCTGTCCGGACAGGATGCGCATCACGATCTTCTCGCCGAGCGACGCCGGGAAGGAAGACGCGCGGAGGTGCACGAGGTTCGATTCGGGCGAGAGCGTGAGCTGGCCGTCCTGCGGGACGCGGCGCTCGGCGATGTCCATGCGCGCGAGGACCTTGATGCGCGAGATGACCTCGGGCGCGATGTCGAGGGGAACGCTCTGCTCCTCGATCATCTCGCCGTCGACGCGGAAGCGCACGTTCATGCGATCACGCTTCGGCTCGAGGTGGATGTCGCTGGCATGCGCGCGGACGGCGCGCCTCACGATCTCGTCGAGCACGATGACCGCGCCCTGTTCGAGTTGCTCGCTCATGGAACGAGGCTATCCGAACCGCGCGACGAACGCGCGGTGGAGCGCAAGGAGCGGGTCCGTGCCGGCCAGCTCGCGGGTGCGGAAACCCGATCGTAGGGCCTCGACCTGCATGCTCGATCTCTCGAGATCGACGGAGAAGCGCGCACGCCACTCCTTCACGGCGAGGAGGAGCCCGCCGTCGTCCGTCTTCTTGATGCGCCGGTAGGGATGCGGCTGCGGCCCGAGGGCGAGCGCCTCCTGGATGCGGGCGCGGAGATCGAGCACGAGGCCCTCGGCGGCGAGCCATGCGAGCTGCGTCTCCGCCTCGGGCGTGAAGGTCACCGCCCACGAGGCGCGCGGGTCAGTCGCGGCCCCGACCCAGCCGCTCTTCGCGTCGGGGAAGGCGTCGGCGTACGGAATGTAGGGCTTGATGTCGATGACGGGCGTGCCGTCGATGAGGTCGAGGTCGCGAACATGGAGGACGAGCCCGTCGACACGCTCGAGCCGGACCGCGCTCATCCCGATGGGATTCGGCCGGTGAGGGGAGCGCGTCGCGAAGACGCCGCGCTTCCGGTCGCTGCGCGGCGGCAGCACCTTCGAGCGCGAGCCGTTCGCCTCGTGGAACCAGAAGAGGAGCCAGATCCGATCGAAGCCCTCGAGGTCGGAGAGCGCGTGCTCGTGCTCGGGGAGGAGCTCGACGCGACCGGCGATGCCCTCGGCGCCCTCGGCCACGGCCTGGCGCGGGGCCTCGACCTTCTCGACGAAGGGCGACCGCACGAAGCCAATCGGCCTGACCGCGAAGTCCACCACGGTGCAGGTTCATAGCATCGGGCGATCCACTCTGGGGACCCAGCGACCCAACCTGGCGCAGCTCACCCAGGGGTGGGACAAATCGACGTGCGGGACGTGAATTTCCCGGCGGCGGTCGTACCGTGAACCGGTGACCAACACGCCGCCGTCGCCGCCTTCGCCTCGGCCACCGCACGCTCCCGCGCGTCATCCGAACCTCGGCACGATGGTGCCGGGGACCGAGCTCATGAGGGCGTGGCAGCAGCGTGCGAAGGTCCGCGCGCTGTCACCGAGCGAGGCGTACGCGCTCGCGGTCGCGGCGGATCGCATCCGCGAGCGGCAGGCCGAGGTCGGCTACCGGCTCTACTGGATGAGCGACTCGGTGATGGGCAGCACGGACGTCGTCGCACAGCCCAGCGGCTACGTCGTCGTCGGTCGCCATGGCTCGTGCGACGTCGTGATCGAGGCCGACGAGCGCGTCATCTCGCTGAGGCATGTGCTCGTGCGCGCGGCGGCGCTCGACGACGGCTTTCCGGTGATCAGCGTGCTCGACCTCCAGACCAGCGCGGGCTTCGAGCTCTCGGACGGCTCGAAGCAGCGCTCGGTCGCGGCGACGGGGCCGGTGGTCTTCCGCATCGGCGCGTACTCGTTCGTGGCGCTGCCGAGCACCGGCCGCTACCCCGACACGCTCCCGGTCCCGTTCGTCGAGCGCGGCGAGCTCGCCCCGCACCGCATAGCGCCGAAGGCGATCCTGAACGTGGTGGCGGCCGCGCCGGAGGCTCACGGCCCGCCGGCGTCACGCATCACCGTGCTGCCGTACTCGGTCGTCATGTCGGAGCGCCGGTCGGTGGTGCCGGTGCTCTCGCACGAGCCCCACGTGCCGACGGGCGAGGGATACGAGGTGATCCTCGAGACCCCGCAGCGCCGCGTGGGCGTCGTGTTCTCGAAGGCCGATCTCGATCACGGGGTGCTCATCGGCCGCGCCGACAAGTGCGTCGACGAGGGGCTTCGCTCGATCCTCGGCGGGACGATCTCGCGCGTGCACATCCTCCTCGTTCGCGAGAAGGGCGCCTGCCACCTCTACGACGTCGCCTCGCTCGTCGGGACGTACGCGCGCGGCCGTCGCGTTCGCTGTCTCGAGCTCTGCGACCTCGGCTCGGTCGTCCAGCTCGCCTCGAGCGCTGGTGTCACGCTGCACTGGCGCGCGCTGTGATGCGTCGCTGAGGTGATGGGTTGGCGCCGCTCGGCGTCGACTCAGCCGCCGACGAGCGACCGCACCAGCAGCACGAACGCCGCCACGAGGAGGAGCACGAACACGGCGACGCGAAAGCGCTCCGGCGACAGGCGTCCGTGAATCCACTCGCCCGCCGCGATCCCCAAAGCAAGGGGCGGGAGGAGCAGCGCGCTCTCTCTCAGCGTCCCGCCGTGGATCCTCGCGCCGAGCGCGAAGCCCGCGACCAGGAACACGTTGAGCACGAGCCAGAGCGAGGAGAGCGTCGCGCGGAAGATGCTCTTGTCCTGCACGTCGCGCCCGACGACCCAGACGGCGAGCGGGCCGCCACACGCGAAGAGGCCGTGCAGGACGCCGGCTCCCAGGAGCGCCGCGGCTGCGATCGGTGCGGGGAGCCGTGCAGAGCGGGGCTTGTCGCTCGCCAGCGACCGGAGCTCGGCGACCGACAGGACGATGACGAAGATCGCGAAGACGACCTTCAGCCAGCCCGGGCTCGCCGCGCGCGCGAGGAAGAACCCCGCGGCTGCGCCGATGCCCATGAACGGGAGGATGCGCCCGAGGAGGAGCCGTACGGCGACGTGACGCCGATGGCGAAACACCACGTAGGCGGAGAGCACGATGTTGACGGGAAGGAAGCGCGCGAGCACGTCGTCGACGGGCATCAGCTGCGAGGCGAGCGAGACGGTCACGACGGTGCCGCCGAAGCCGGCGGCGGTCTCGACGATGAACGCGATCAGGACGACGAGGGCGAGGAAGGCGAGGAGCATGGTCCGGGCGTCCCGGCCCCGTAACGGTACTTCATCGCTTCGTGATGCGCGCGTGCCAGCTGTTGCCCTGGACGAGCTCGACCGGAAGGTCTCATGGGTCGCGTGACGCACAAAGCGACTCGCGCCAATCGTGGGCGAGACCGTCGTTCATTCGAGCGACGGCCAGCTCGTCGCGTTCGCGCGGAGCTACTTCCGGGCCGCCGACCGCATGCGCGGAGGCGCGGCAGGTGCGGCGTGCCGCGCGACCTCGAGCGCGCGGCATCCCGCCGGATTGAACGGTCCCGGGTTCGACTGCATGGTGCACGCATGTGCTCTTCACGCCTTCGCGCGCCCCTCGTCGCCGCGACCTTCTGCACCTTCGCCGCACGGGCGGCGTTCGGACAAGAACTCGCGCGCTCGCCCGACCCGCTCCCTACGACCACCGCGGAACCGTCACAGCCGGCTAACGCGCCTGCGCTGAACGCGCCCGCGGCGGCACCGCTCAGCATGCCCGAGCCAGGCCCCTCGAAGAAGACCTACCCCGCCGTCGGTGGTCACTTCGGGATGGCGCTCCCGATCGCGACCTTCGGCACGAGCACGACGGTCCTCGGCAGCGACTTCGTGACGCTCGGTCTCACGCCGGGCATCACGGTCCACCTCGACGACGACTGGGCCGTCGACTTCGAGTTCATCGCGCTGAACGAGCTGAAGAACACCCCCGCGCAGCGACGACGTTCGTCGTCGACCCGGGCGTCGTCCGCAAGTTCGGGCATTGGAACGCGGGTCTGCGCGTCGCCACGAAGGTGGGCGCCCCGACGAACGGCGGGCTCGTCCCCATCGTGGTCGTGCCCTTCAAGCTCGGCGAGCGCGTGTCGTGGTTCCTCGAGCTCGACGCGCCGCTCTTTCTTCGCGACGGCGGCACGAAGGTCAACGGCGACGCGTCGATCCTGTTCCAGACGGGCTTCGGCTTCTGAGCGCGAGCTCCTCGTGGGTCAGGGGATCGTCACGTCGTGGTCGTCGCGCATGAGCGCGCCGTCGGCGGGGTACCGGTACTCGACCGATTCGGCATCGTCACGGCGACATGCTGGACGTCGATGCGACCGAGCTGGATGCACGCGATCCGTCGCGCCACGGCCGAGGTGCGCCTCCCGCCCCTGAGCGACCCCCGATCGCAGTGAATGCGGTCATCGATCTCTTTCGTCCCGTACGGAGGAGCCAGGCCGATGGGCGCCTTGACAGCGGAGCGCCGAGGCGGAAAAAAACGCTTCATCATCTCTCCCTCGGAGGCGGTCCGCACCGCGCAGACGACGACGGCCCGGATCGAGCGCGCCGGCGGCTACGTCGTCGTGCGCATCGAGCCAGGCGTCGCACAGACACTCGACGACGCGCGCACCAACCTCGCGGCGGCCATCGACGCCTGTGACGGCATCAAGCGCCCCCTGCTCGTCGACATCTCGTGCTGCGCGCCCCTCGAGCCCGCGGTGCGTCATCACTACAGCGGCGAGAAGCTGGTCGCAGCGTTCAGGTGCCTCGCTCTGCTCGTAGAAGGCTCGCCGTTCGGTCGGATGATGGGCAACGTCTACCTGCGCATCGCGCGTCCGGGGATCCCCACGCGCCTCTTCGAGGACGAGGCGCGCGCCCGGACGTGGTGCGAGGGCTTCCGAGCATGAGCGCAGCAGCGTCACGGAGAGCTCGACTTGCGGCACTCCTCGCGTCGGTCGAGGGGATGGCCGGAGGCGACCACGCCCATCGCGCGGAGATCTCGCCGCGCCATGACGATATCGATGCGCTTGCGCACGGGGTCAACGTGCTCGTCGGCGAGCTCTCGTTCGCGGCGACCCGCCTCGAGCGCGCCAGAGCGGAGCGGAAGCGGCCGATCAAGCCAAGCCCACGCTGCTCCGCAACGTGAGCCACGAGCTGCGGACGCCCATCGCAAACTTGCTCGGCGTGCTCGAGCTCCTGACTCACCCGGGCGTGCCGCCCGAAGCCCGGCACGGGCTCGGACGGCGTGCCGAGGTGAACGGGCGGATGGTACGCGCGCTGCTCGACGACCTCCTCGACCTCGCAAAGGTCGAGGCCGGCAAGCTGGAGCTGAACCTGAGCGCGGTCGACGTGAGCGCCGCCGCCCGCGAGGTCGTCGAGAGCTTCGAGCACGAGGCGCGCCGCAAGGGCCTCCGCCTCGAGTCCGTCGTCGACTCGGCCGCTGTGGCTTGGGCGGACCACCTGCGCGTACGGCAGGTGCTGACGAACCTCGTTGGGAACGCGCTGAAGTTCACCGACCGGGGCGAGGTCCGCGTCTGCACCGGGCTCGACGGCAGCAGGGATGCGGTGAACGTCGACGTGCTCGATACGGGCATCGGCCTCAGTGCCGAGCAGGCACTCGCGCTCTTCGAGCCCTTTCAGCAGGCCGATGCGAGCATCGCCTCACGCTACGGCGGGACCGGCATCGGACTGTCGCTCTCCCGGCGCCTCGCCCAGCGGATGGGTGGCGACGTGAGGCTCGTCGAGAGCGCGCCGGGGCTCGGCACCACGTTCCTGCTCAGCTTACCCATCGCCATCGCGATCGCCGTGGACGCATGCGCAGGCTGAAGGTCCCCTTCACCCTCGCCGCGCGGGGCCGGCCGAGCGGCGGGGCTCGCGCGCCAGGTGCCCCGTCCGTCGATGAGGTGCTGGCCCCCGCGCGCGCGCTCCTCGCGCGCCTCGTGCGGTCGCCCGACATCGCCCAAGGAGACCTCGAGGCCGCGCTCGCGCAGCTGACCGCGACCTCTTCGACGGCGATCGGTGTCGCGCGGGCGAGCGTCTGGCTCTTCGGCGACGATCGATCCTGCATCGAGTGCCTCGACCTCTTCGACGCCGCAGCGGGGCGGCACTCCTCCGGCGCACGCATCGCCGCGACCGAGGCTCCGAGGTACTTTCGCGCGCTCGCCGAGGAGCGCACCCTCGCGGCCAACGATGCCCGTACCGACGCACGCACGAGCGAGCTCTGCGAGCGGTACCTCGCTCCGAACGGGATCACGGCGATGCTCGACGCGCCCATCTGGCTCGCGGGCAAGCTCGTTGGCGTCTGCCACGAGCACGTCGGGACGCCTCGGTCCTGGCGCGACTGGGAATCGCTCGTCGCAGGGGCGCTCGCCGACGTGGTGGCGATGGTGCTCGGCGCGGCCAAGCGTGCCGAGCAGGCGCGCTCCCTCGAGGCGTACCGAAGCCACCTCGAGCAGCTCGTCGAGGAGCGCACGGCGCGCATCCACGAGAGCGAGACGCTCCTCGCGCGCGAGAGAACCTTCCTCGCAACGGTCCTCGCCACGACGCCCGTGGGTCAGGCCTTCTTCGATAGGGAGGGCAGGTACGTGCGCATCAACGACGCGCTTGCCCGAGTGAACGGCGTCGCGCCCGAGGCGACGCTGGGTCGTCGGCCGTCGGAGGTCATCAGGGCGCCCGGCATCGGCGCCCGGGCCGAGGCGACCATCGCGGAGGTCTTCGCGACCAAGCGACCGAGCGAGCCGGTCGAGATGCTGGGCGGTCGGCAAGGCGGACCCCGCGTGTTCTTCACCAGCTTCTTCCCCATCCTCGAGGAGGGAGAGGTCACGCACGTCGGGTGTTTCGTGGTCGACATCACGGCTCAACGGCACGGCGAGCTCGAGCGCGCCGAGCTGCTCGTGCGTGAGCGTGATGCGCGGCTCGAGGCCGAGAACGCGAGCCGCGCAAAGGACGCTTTTCTCGCCACGCTGGGCCACGAGCTCCGGAACCCCCTCGCGCCGATTTTCACGGCGCTTCACCTGATGCGCACGCTGGGCGAGGTCGCCCGTCCAGAGCGCGACATCGTCGAGCGTCAGGCAACCCACCTCGCGCGCCTCGTGGACGACCTCCTCGACATCTCCACCCTCGCAAGCGGCGGCGTGGTCCTCGCCAAGCGTGCGGTCGAGCTCTCGACGGTCGTCGCGCGGGGCATCGACGGGGTGACGTCCGAGATGGAGCACGGCGCCAAGCACCTCGAGCTCGATGTCCCGCCCGGCGGCCTCCCTGTCGAGGTCGACGTCGACCGTCTCGTGCAGGTCGGCTCGAGCCTCCTCGCGAACGCGATTCGCTTCACGCCAAGGGGCGGCCACATCACCGTCCGAGCGCGAGCTACAGGCGACGAGGTCTCTCTCTCGGTCTCCGACGACGGCGAGGGCATAGCCGCCGGGCTCTTGCCCCACGTGTTCGACACGTTCGTCCAGGGCGAGCGGCGCCTCGACAGAGCGCGGGGCGGTCTCGGTCTGGGCCTGGCGATCGTCCGGGGCATCGTCGTGGCGCACGGAGGCCGGGTGTCGGCCGCGAGCGAGGGTATCGGCCGCAGCAGCGCGGTGTCGGTCGTCCTCCCTCGCGCTCGAGCGAGCCTGGGCATCAGTCCGCAGCACCCCACGCCAGCGCCGCGCTCGGCGTTGCGCGCGACGAAGAGGCGCATTCTCGTCGTCGATGACAACGAGGACGCGGCCACCCTGCTCGCCATGTCCCTGAACCTGATGGGATACGAGACGGAGATCGCCTTCGACGGTGAGACGGGCCTCGCGGCCGCCCGCCGGTCTCGACCTGAGGCCGCGCTCCTCGACATCGGCCTTCCGGGGATGGACGGCTTCGAGCTCGCACGACGGCTCCGCGCGTCGCCCGAGCTCTCTGCGATCAAGCTGGTTGCCGTGACGGGCTATGGACAGCCGGCCGACATCGCGCGAAGCCGCAATGCGGGCTTCGACCGGCACCTCGTCAAGCCGGTCGACTCGCCGCGCCTCGAGCGTGTGCTCGTCGAGCTCTGCGCCGAGGGCCCGATGCCCGCGGTGCGCGACGACGTGAGCTGAGCTCGACCCTCTTCGGCACGTGCGTCGACCGTCGACGGTCAACCGCCTCGACGACGCGGCGTGCTCAGGCGGCGAGCGCCATCGCACCCATCAGCGTGTCGAGCATCCGGAGGGCGCGCGCGGGGCTCGGCAGGCCGAGCGCACGGCCCGGAGCGTCGGGGGACGAGAGCGCGTCGCGGCGTGCGGCTGCAAGCGCCTCGAGATGTGCATCTTGCACGCGAGCGCGCTCCTCGGCGCCGAGCCGCGTGTCGAACCAGGCCCTGAGCTCCCACGAGAGCGCGGCGTGCTCGGCCTCGTCCTCGGCGGTCGCGGCGAACGCGGCGCGGATCTCGGCGGTCTCGGCGTGCGCCGCCTGGTGGAGCGTGACGAGCGCGCCGAAGGTCTCGCGGACGCAGCCCTCGGTGGCATTCTCGAGCGCGAGCTCGAGGAGCGACTGCGTGGTGGGCTGGTACTGGAGCGCCCTCGGCGTCGCGCCGTGCGCGGCCGCGAGCCCCGCGAAGAGCGAGGCGTGGCGTGACTCGTCCTTCGCCGCTGCGCGTGCGCGCTCGACGAGCGCCCGCGGCGCATGCGCCGAGGCGAGGATCACCGTGAGGCGCTCGAACGCGACCACGCTCGCGGCCTCGTAGTACGCCTGACGCGCGAGGCGCTCGGCAACGGTGTCGCCGAGCGGGCAGACCTCGGTATCGGCCGGCACGCGACCGACGCCACACGTTCCGCAGTAGTAGCTGAGCTGACCGGCACTCCAGGAGCAGTCGCGGAAGCCGGAGGGGGCGGACGGAGCGACCGCCGCGCACACGCGCGCGCAGTCGACGTCGCATGTCAGGCCTGCGTCGCCGTCGCCGCCGCCGCCGCCGCCGCCGCCGAGGTTGGGGCACGACGTGCCGGGAGGGCAGCAGTAGTCCTCGGAGAACGCAGTCGTGCCCGTGAGGCACGACCCGCCTCCGCTGCTCGAGGACGTCGAGCCGCTGCTCGAGCCGCTCGAGGTCGAGCCGCTGCTCGCTCCTCCGCTCGTACTGCCGCTCGATCCGTTCGTGCCCTCGACGGCGCCACCGCAGCCGGCGCTGACCGCTGAGGAGAGGAGGACGAAGCGAAACAGGGCCGAGGCGTCGTGGCGAAGCATGGCGCGGCCTAGGCAAGCTGCGTGCCGCGCGGCGACGACGAATCACCTTGGAAATCCGGCGCCTCGAAGGTGCGCAGGACGTGCCAACGTGAGTCACCCCCGGCGGGCGTGTCGTACCGTCCGAGCGCTACTTCACCTTGACGGTGAAGGTGAACGTCTTATCCGCGGGCTTGGTCTCCCAGGAGCGCTTGTATTCGAGCTTCACGGTGTGGCTCTCGCCCTTCTGGAGGAGCGGGTTCTTCTTCCACGTGAACGAGATCATGCTGGCCACACCGACGGCGCCGGGCGGGCCCATCGACTCCGCGGTCTCTTCCGGGTAGCCGAACGTGCGGTCGGTGCTGACGACCTTCCACGAGTAGCCCGCGGAGTGGTTGCCGGGGACCTTGAGCACGAGGGTCCCCGTGGTGTTCATCGACACGGTTTTGCCGTTGTCGCTCTCGGCGAGGGTCACCTTCGACGCCTTGATCACCTCGGCGTCGTCGCCGGTCGTGGCGTCATCGTCGGTGTCGCCGGCGCAGCCCGTCATCGCCAGGGCGGAGAACGCGAACAGGCATGCGGCGTAGCGGAGGGGGGAGGTCATGTCCTACATGCGAGCACATTTTATGCTCACCTCCGGCGGAAGCGATCTCAGGCCTTTGGCGCGTCGAATGGGCTCCCGGCGGGCGAGTCCTGCGTCGAAGGCGATCCACCAGGACGGGCGCCCTCCGGACAAAAAGGGGGGGCTCCGAGCAGGGCAAGCAGGCCAGGCGCTTTGCAACTCGGTACGACAAGACGCTGCGCAACTACGGGGCCGTCGTCGCGGTCGGCTGCGCTCTCCTCTGGCTCAGAATCTCGACGCCGCCGCTCTCTTCAGGCACCGCGACCTCGAAGCTCATCGCGAGCTTGATGAGCATCGACACGACGCGCACGACCATGGCTTTGCCCGTTCTCGTCTCCCCGTGCCCGCGCCCGTGCCCGATCTCGTCTCCCGGAGCCGACTGCGGCGCTGCGGCTCCGGACATGCCGACGATACGCGCGAAGGTCTCCTCGCGACGAGGTCTCGTCACGGCCGCAGGCGCGCGGGCGACGCGATTGCCAATCACGTCGAGGGCTTCCGGACTCGCAGGAACCGGCCGCGCCGCGCGGGGCGCCACGTGCGGTCGCATGCTAGAACTACGGGCATGAAGCGTAGCCTCACCATCGCCGTTGCGACCCTCGGACTCGCGGTGGGCGTGAGGCCCGCGCAGGCCGAACCGCCCGCCGTCGCGAGGCCGTCGGATCAGGCTGCGCAGAAGGGCTCGTCCGCGGCCGTCCAGAAGATCAGCGGCGACGGCTCGGTGCGCAAGGTCCTGCCGGGAAGCTCCGGCGCCGCGAGCGGTGAGAAGGGCGGAGCCGGCGGGGCGAGCGGCGAGAAGGGCGCGAGCGCCGCGGTCTCGCAGAAGGGCCAGGTGTCCGCGGGCGGAGGCGAGAAGGGCGCGAGCGCCGCGAGCGGCGAGAAGGGCGGGAGCGCCGCGGTCTCGCAGAAGGGCCAGGTGTCCGCGGGCGGAGGCGAGAAGGGCGGGAGCGCCGCGAGCGGCGAGAAGGGCGGGAGCGCCGCGGTCTCGCAGAAGGGCCAAGCGTCCGCGGGCGGAGGCGAGAAGGGTGGCGCGAGCGCCGCGAGCGGCGAGAAGGGCGGGAGCGCCGCGAGCGGCGAGAAGGGCCAGGTCTCCGCCGCCAGCGCCCAGAAGGTCTCCGCCGCCAGCGCCCAGAAGATCGTCGCGTCCGACGGCGCCGCGCAGAAGGGCAAGGTCGTCGCGCCCGTCGCTCCCGCTCCCATCAAAGGCGAGAGCCGCTGAGCACGCGCGAGTACCTCCCGCTCGTTCCGAAGGCGCAGTTCGACCGCACCCGCGAGAGCCCGTTCTCCTATGCGTGCGGCTCGTGCTCGCGCTGCTGCTACGCGAAGGTGATCCGCGTCGGCCCGTACGAGACGCTGCGGCTCTCGCGCCATCTCGGCATCTCCACCACCGAGCTCCTGCGCGACCACACCGAGGCGGGCGGCACCGTGCTGCGCGCCCGCGACGACCGCAGCTGCATCTTCCTCAGCGAAAAAGGGTGCACAGTGCATCCACATCGACCCCTGGCGTGCCGCATCTATCCGCTGGCCTGGTACATCGATGGCGACGGCGCCGAATCGTTCACGCTCCTCGAGGGGCACCCGGAGTCCGCGGGAGCCTTCGGGACCAACGGCACCATCGACGACTACTGCGCGTCGCAGGGGCTCGCGCCGTACCTCGCCGTCATGCGCCGCTACATCACCGCGCATGATCGGCTGCTCCGCGTCCTGCAGCAGCAGGCCGACACCGAGGTGGCGACCGACGTCGCGGAGACGCGCAGCGAGGTCGACCACCTCGCGCCCGGCGCCGTGGCCACGCCGTGGCTCGATGTCGATGCCGTGGTGAGCGCGCACTGCGTGAAGCGCGGCCTCGCCGTCCCGGCACCCGACGCCATCGACGCCATCATCGAGCGGCACCTCGCGGCGCTCGACGCGTGGGCCGACGAGCTCGTCTCGGAAGGCTGAGCGCCCGGTCGCGCCCGCCGCGAAGGCACGCGGGATGTACCCCTACCCCTGCGCGTCGCCATGCATCGCTCCCCCGCACCTCGGCGGAGCTCCAGGGCGCGCGTCGTCAGAACGACAAGCTGAAGGGCGCCCCGACGAGGCGCTGGGCCCTCGCGGGTGCGAGGTTGCTCGCTTGCTCGACGGTTGGCTCGGTGCAGCACGTTTGGCGGGCACTACTGCTTCGTGAACTTCCACGTGTAGGTGGCGGTCCCGGTGCCCATCGGCGACGTCTGGGTTCCCTCGATGGTTTTGCCATCGGCGCTCACCGCGCCAGTCGCTTGCAGCCAGGCCAAGACGGTCGGACCCGTTGTGGTCTTGCTCTCGAGCGCGTCGTTGCAGTTGCTCGTGGTGGTGACCATCGCCATGTAGTCGGCACCGGTCGCGAAGTACGTGCCGTCGGGCTGGAACACCAGCTGGCCGTCCTCGAACCTGATCGCCGCGCCGTGGTGCGCGCTGGTCATGCACCCCGCGTTTGGGCCGGCTCCGGTCAGGTCGTAGGCCAGGTTACCTTGTGGCCGGAACGTCTGCGCCGCTTCGTTCCACTGCCATGTGACCTGCGCTTCGATTCGCGACGATGAAGTGGTGGACCCCTGACGGGTGTCGACCTGCAAGCTCGCCGTTCCGACCCACACTCCCTTGCCGCCGACGTCCACGTTGGACACGAGCAGGAACGTGGTGCCGTCGTCGGCCGTGAGCTGCCCACTGACCGCGACGGGGTTTTGCGCGGGCGTGCCGGCAGGACCCGTGTAGATGGCATGTCCGGGCGAGCCGACCACCATGCCGTTGGTCGCGTCGCCGCCCGGGATCGCGTTGGCAGACCACACGAGCTGCCGGGCACTGGTAACGCACGTGCGGACGAGCCGCGACAGCTCGTCGTCCGTTGGGCTTTCGTCGACGCCGCATTCGGTCACCGTGAAGCTCACCGCCTGCCCGGGCTCGATCGAGGCAGACTTCGGGTCCACGCTGAAATCTTGTGCGCGGACCCAGTCGCTGAAGTGCGTGGTCGTGACTGTCACGCGATGGGTTGCTGCGTCTCTCTCGATGGCGCGCAAGGAGCGCCAGTGTTTGGCGGCATCCTGGTATTCGACGCGCACGGCAGCGAGGGTACTGCCAGCCAGGTCCGCGTCCGACACGCCGAACACGAGCTGGGCGGGCGACGCGAAGGTCTGCCCCTCCGGCGTGAGCCGGTAGCCCGATCCAAATCCGCCAGGACCCAGGTTGGTGATCGGCTGGATGCCGATCTTCGTGGGTGCGGCAAGCGCGCCGGCTGGGACCACCACGATGAGGATCCCGTCGCCGCTGACCACCTGGCCGCCGGCCGAACCGATCTCGGCCTCGACGGGGACGCCCGTCGGCACGCCGGTGTCCGTCACCGCTGGCGCATTCGGCACGACGCCTGCGGAGCCGCCGGAATGATCGCTCGCGCAGGAGATCACGCCCAGAAGCGTCACGAGCAAGAGGACCACTTGGGGAGATCGCATCAGGTAGAGGGTACGCAATAGAGACGTCCCGAGCAGGTCTGTCGCGCGCGTGGTCGTGTAAAGTTTTTCGTGTCCGGTAGCACCTTTTCATACATAAATGTTAGTTGAGTAGGGACTTGGTGACTTCATCGAGCTGGCGCTCGCGGAGCTCGCGCCACTTGAGTACGCGCAGCTTGTTCGAGGTGATGGGGGTCTGCACCCACCCGTACTCGAGACGGATCGCGGTGAAGGCGAGGAGGGGCTTGAGGCCGTTGGGGCTGACGACCTCCATCGCCTTCGAGCGTCGCTTGAACTCCTTGTTCACGCGCTCGATCGGGTTGGTCGTGCGCAGCGCGTCCCAGTGCTCCGGAGGGAACGCGTAGTGGGCGAGCAGCGCCTCGATGTCGCGCTCCAGGCGTTCGACGGCATCTCCCGCGTCCTTGCTCCACGCCGCCTTCAGCCTGGTGAAGGCGGCGCGCGCGACCTCGAGGCTGTCGGCATACGCGATAGCGTTCCACCCGACCTGGAAGG